>JAEEGL016455489.1_pt1 | contig 131377 bp, 114 predicted proteins | sample 9134231 | NCBI WGS metagenome assembly JAEEGL01 (sample SAMN16246548, study PRJNA631951) | gut metagenome | biome: gut microbiome; feature: rumen; material: fiber-attached | host: Bos | place: Iran: Karaj | collected 2018-10 | reverse complement strand
GGACATGATGAAAGAGAACAAACATTAAACCAATTATTATCTGAAATGGATGGTTTTGGTGAAAATGAAGGTATTATCATTATTGCTGCTACTAATATACCTGATGTTCTTGATCCTGCACTATTAAGACCTGGTAGATTCGACAGACAAGTAACTGTAGGTAGACCAGATGTTAAAGAAAGAGAAGAAATATTAAAAGTACATGCTAAGAATAAAATATTAGCATCTAATGTTAAATTAAAATTTATTGCTGAAAGAACACCTGGATATAGTGGAGCTGATTTAGAGAATTTATTAAATGAAGCTGCATTGCTTGCAGTCAGACGTGATAAAGAAGCTATTACTATGGAAGAAATAGATGAAGCAAGTGATAGAGTATTAATGGGACCTGCTAAGACTAGTAGAAAAGTAAGTGATTATGAAAAGAAAATAGTTGCTTATCATGAAGCTGGTCATGCAGTAAGTGGAATTGTTCTTCCAAATGGTGAAGAAGTTCACAAGATAACAATAATACCTCGTGGTATGGCTGGTGGTTATACGCAAATGCTTCCTAAAGAGGAAAGAACTCTTGTATATACTAAAAAAGAATTAGAAGAGCAAATAATTACATTATTATCTGGTCGTGCTAGTGAAGAAGTATATATGCATGAAGTATCAACAGGAGCAAGCGATGACTTCAAAAGAGCAACTAAGATTGCTAGAAGTATGGTTACTGAATATGGTATGAGTTCTCTTGGTCCAATGCAATTTGAACATAGAAGTGAAAGTGTATTTTTAGGAAGAGATTATAATCAAACTAAGAATTTCTCAGATCAAGTTGCTTTATTAATTGATCAAGAAGTTAAAAAGATAATTGATGAGTGTTATAAAGAAGCTAAAAGAATTGTTTCAACTGAGAAGAAATTAATTGATGTTTTAGCAGGAGCACTTATTGAGAAAGAAACAATTACTAAAGAAGAAATTGAACAATTAGTTGAAGAAAATAGTGATTATAAGATTTCAGAAACTAAAGAAGAAAAAACAGAAGAACCTAAAAAAAGAAAAGACTAAGAAGGTTAAAGAAGAAGAATAAGATTACTATTTTTAGTAATCTTTTTTGTTAAGGAGGATATATGAAAGAAAAAACATTAGTCATACTAGCTGCTGGTATGGGAAGTCGATTTGGAGGACTTAAACAAGCAGAAAAATTTGGACCAAAAGGAGAGTATATAATTGATTATTCTATTTATGATGCAATTAGATGTGGATTTAATAAAGTTGTATTCATAATTAAAGAAGAAAATTATGATTTGTTTAGAGATACTGTTGGTAAGAGAGTAGAAAATCATATTAATGTGGAATATGTTTTTCAAAATAATGATAATATTCCATCAAAGTATAATGTACCAGAAGATAGAGTTAAACCATTTGGAACAGCTCATGCAATACTTTGTGCAAAGAGTGCTATTAATGGACCATTTTTAATGATTAATTCCGATGATTTTTATGGTTATGATGCATTTAAGGTAGCAAGTGAATTTATGAATGAAGAGTCTCCTTCAATAGCAGTAATAGGTTATAAAGTAACAAATACTTTAACTGAAAATGGATCTGTTAAAAGAGGAATATTAGTTACTGATAATGGTAAATTAAAAGAACTAGTTGAAAGTAAGGTTGAAAGAGTTAATGGTTTACTTGAAGCAAAAGCATTAAGTAACGATGAAAGTGTAGATATTGGTGAAGATTCATTAGTATCTATGAATATGATTGCTTTTCCAAGTGATTTTATTAATTATGTTGATGAAAAGTTTGTTGAATTTTTAGATAATAGTGATTTATCAAAAGATGAGTATCTTATTCCAGATTTAGTGGCACAAGCTATAAAAGAAAACAGATATAATGTTGTTGTGAATGAAACTGATTCTAAATGGGTAGGAGTAACATATAAAGAAGACAAAGATAGTGTTGTAAATTATATTAAAGAATTAATTGATAAAGGTGTTTATAAAGAAGATTTATGGAGTTGACAAATTTTTATATTGTTTATATTATAATGTAACTTATTTTTGTTGTTAGGAAAAGAGGTAAGAATATGATATTATTTATTGATACTCATGGGGAGTTAATAACAGTAGCTTTAAAAAATAAGAATGATTTATTTATTAAAACTAAAGAAAGTGAATATAGTCATTCTATTTATACTATGCCAATGATAGAAAGTTTATTTAAAGAAAATAATTTAGATGTTAAAGATCTAGATAAAATTATTGTTGTTAATGGTCCGGGAAGTTTTACAGGAATTAGAATAGGAGTATCTATTGCTAAGACAATGGCTTATGCTTTAAATATTGATATTAATTCAATATCTAGTTTAACAGCATACTTAATTAGTAGTGATGATAGCACTAAAAGAAAATGTGTTATTAAAGATAATAAGGGTTATTATATTAGTGCATTTGATGAAAATAATAATATCTTAAAAGAAGAATATTATAGTACTGTTAATGACTTGGATTTACCTTGTATAGAAAATAAGTTAGATGTTAACAAGATAATAGATTATTGTAAAGATTTAAAAAGTGAAAATCCACATCACGTTAAAGCAAATTATGTTAAAAAGATAGAGGTGGATCATGATAAATAAAGAAATAATTAGTGATACTGATAGTATATATAATTATATGGATGGTGACACTGTTTTAGGATATTTAGAAATAAGATTAGTAGATGGTGTTATTGACATTATGAATTTGTTTGTAAATGAAGAAAATAGAAAAAAAGGAATAGCAACTGCTCTTATGAATGAAATGATTAATAAGGAAGACTATAATAGAATAATGCTTGAAGTAAATGAAAATAATCATGAAGCAATTAGATTATATAGTAAACTTGGATTTAAGGAAATTAGTTTAAGAGAAAGATATTATGATGAAGATACTGCTATTATAATGGAGAAGATAAAATGAAAAAGGATACATATATTTTTGCAATAGAATCATCTTGTGATGAAACAAGCGCAAGCATTATAAAAAATGGTCATGAAGATATAGCAACTGTAATTAATTCACAAATAGATGTTCATACTAAGTATGGAGGGGTAGTTCCTGAAGTAGCAAGTAGAATTCATTTAGAAAATATTACCATGGTTATAAATGAATGCTTAGAAAAAGCAAATATGCAACTTGAGGATATGGATGCTTTTGCATGTACATATGCACCAGGTCTTCTTGGTAGTTTACTTGTAGGTGTAGAAGCAACTAAAGCACTATCATTTGTTTATAACAAACCATTTATAGCAACCAATCATATGATGGGTCATATTTATGCTAATATGATTGGAGAAGAAATTGATTTTCCAGTTATTTCATTAATAGTCTCAGGTGGACATACTGATTTAATATATATGAATAGTGAAAATGAATTTGAATATATTGGTCAAACTCTAGATGATGCAATTGGTGAAGCATATGATAAAGTAGCAAGAATATTAAATCTTCCATATCCTGGAGGACCTAATGTTGAAAAGTATGCTTTAGAGGGAAAACCATCCTATAAAATGCCTCAAATATTAAATGATGAATCATATAATTTTAGTTTTAGTGGAATTAAGAGTCATGTAAATAATTTAGTTCATAATGCAAGACAAAGAAAAGAGGAAGTTAATGAATATGATATTGCTTGTTCATTTCAAAATTGTGTGACTTCTCACTTAGTAGATAAAACTAGAAGAGCATTACTCAAATATAATGTTAAATCATTCTTATTAAGTGGTGGAGTTGCAGCTAATTCATTTATAAGAAATTCTCTTAAAGAAATGTGTGATGAAATTGGAGTGAAAATGTATATGCCACAAAAGAAATATTGTACAGATAATGCAGCTATGATAGGAGCAGCTGCTACAGTACTTTATAATCATAAACAATTTTCACCACTATCAACAAATGCTAAAAGCAATGTAAGATTGTAGTTTTATTAATAAAAAAAAAGAAACACTTTTTATTAAGTGTTTCTTTTTATAATACATTATCATCAAATCCTATTTTTTCTTTTATAGAATAATAGTTATTATTATTTTTATTGTAAGTATTTAATAATTCTAGTAAACTGATGTTCAACAAACTATATATTATCATTATAATTATTAATAGGTAGTTTGTTTTAAATACATTTACTAATAATAACACAAAATATATAAATAGAAACAATATTAAGAACATATTTATATTTTTAATTATATTAAATTGTTTATTAGAGTAGTTTAAATATTTATTTAGATTTGAGTTATCAATATTACTATTGTCAAATTTAATGTAGTATGTATTAAATCCTAGATTATCTAATGAATAGTTTGTAAATAATGAACTATTACATTTTACTGCCTCTACTATATTTTTTCTTATTATTCTATAGTATGTTTTATTATTATCTATTTGTAAATCAAATAGTTTATTGTATATCTTTAGATTTGTTTTCTTTTTAAAGTCATTTTCAATATAATTTGATTGCATACATACTTGGTCATATTCTTTATGTTTAGTAATATAATCATACATTTTTGATATATATGAAGTGTTTGCTTGTAAGTCTAAATCATATATACAAACTAGGTTATGTGATGAATTACATATACCTGCGTAAATACTTGTATCTTTAGTGTGCTTTTTTGATAAGCTTATTATTTTTATAAGTGATTCATTACTACTTTGTAGTTTTTTTAATACTTCTAATGATTTATCAGTAGATGCATTATCTACATATATATATCTATGTTTAATATTTTGCAATTCTTCTTCAATTTTATTGTAGGTATGTAATATAGATTTCTCTTTATTAAATACACTTATTACTATATCTAATATCATACTTATACTCCTAGTAACCTAAAGTTCCTTCTAAACTTTCATCATTATCTATTAAATCTTGGACTTCTATTGTTCTATATTTTGTTTTAGTATCCCTTATGATTATTTTTTTAATTCCACTGTTAATTATAAATCTTTTACACATGGAACAAGGCATAGAGTTTTCAACATATTTTCCACTTTTAGCATCTATTCCAACAAGGTATAAAGTAGCACCTATCATATCTTTTCTGCTTGCAGATATAATTGCATTTTGTTCTGAATGAACGCTTCTACATAATTCATATCTTTCTCCTCTTGGAATGTTTAGTTCTTCTCTTATACATTTCCCTAAATCATTACAGTTTTTTCTACCTCTTGGGGCTCCGTTATATCCAGTTGAAATAATTTCATCGTCTTTTACAATTGCTGCTCCCCATTTTCTTCTTATGCATGTTGATCTTTCTAATGCAGAAGATGCTATATCTAAATAATAATTGTCTTTATCTATTCTACTCACTATAATCTACCTCTTAGATAATTTTATCATAAAGCTATATTTATTAAAATATTTTTGTCATTAAAAATAGTTATTTTGAGTAATATTAATTGATGAATAAGAATAATTACTATAAAGGATTAAATGATAAAGAAGTAATTGAGTCTAGAAATAAAAATGGATCTAATAAATTGATGGTTAAAAGTAAGAATTCTTTTTTAAAACTTGTTATTGAATCATTAAATGATCCAATTATTAAAATATTACTTATTGCGCTTGGAATAAAGGTTGTATTTTTATTTAAGGATTCTAATATTTTTGAAACTCTAGGTATAGCAACAGCTATATTTATTGCTTCTTTTATTTCTGCTATATCTGAGTACGGAAGTGAGAAAGCTTTTGAAAAACTATCAAAAGAGCATTCTAGTATTAGAGTAAAGGTATATAGAAATAATAAGAAAGAAATTGTTGATATAAGTGATATAGTAGTTGGAGATATAGTAATACTTAGTAGTGGAGATAGAGTATGTGCTGATGGAATCATTATTGAAGGAGAGCTTTACGTAGATGAAAGTGCTCTTAGTGGGGAAACTGAAGAAAAACATAAAACTATTAATGATATTGTTTATATGGGAAGTGTAGTAAGTAATAAAAATGCAATTATTAAAGTTACTAAGGTTGGAGAGAATACTTATTATGGTAAGATTGCTTGTGAAATACAGGAAAAAAGTACCCCGAGTCCTTTAAAATTAAAACTTGGTGTTCTAGCTAAATCTATTAGTTTATTTGGATATTTTGGAGCATTATTTGTTTTTATTTCTTATATGTTGAATGCAGTTGTATTAAAAGGTAATTATGGCGAAATAATACCTCATATTATATATGCATTAACTCTTAGTGTAGCGGTAGTTGTAATGGCAGTACCAGAGGGACTTCCAATGATGATTACATTAATTCTTTCTTCAAATATGAAAAGATTATTAAAGAAAAATGTACTTGTTAGAAAATTAGTTGGTATTGAAACATCTGGATCATTAAATTTACTTCTTACTGATAAAACTGGAACTCTAACAGAAGGTAAATTAAAAGTTCAATACTTTTTAACTGTAGATAATAAAAAAATATATGATATTAGTAGAGTTAAATACTATGATTTATTATATCAGTCTTTAATATATAATAATGATTCTTTTTTTAGTAATGGTGTTTGTGAAGGAGGAAATACTACAGATAAAGCAATATTAAAGTATGTAGGTAGTGATGATAAGACAAAATACAAAATAGTAAATAAAATAGATTTTAGTAGTAAGCTTAAGTATTCAAGTATAACAACTGATTATAAGAATAAAACTACTTTTTATAAAGGAGCATATGAAATTATAGTTTCTAAGTGTAGTAAATATTTAGATAGTTATAATAATGAAGTATATATTAAAGATAAAGATTATTTATTAGATAGTATCAATAAAGAAACTAACAGTGGAAATAGAGTTATTGCTCTTGCATATGGAAGTGAAGTTTTTTCTAATTTAACTCTTATTGGATTTGTAGTACTAAAGGATATTATTAGAAAAGAATCCTATGAAGGCATTAAGTTAATTAAAGATGCTAATATTGATGTAATAATGGTAACAGGGGATTCTAAAGAAACTGCAATTAGTATTGCTAAAGAATTAAAGATAATAAATGCTAATAGCGATATAGTTTTAACAAGTGAAGAGTTTAACAATAAGAGCGATGAAGAGATAATTAGTATACTTCACAAGTTAAAAGTGTTATGTAGAAGTCTTCCAGAAGATAAGTATAGATTAGTAAATCTAGCAATAAAGAATGATTTAGTGGTTGGTATGACAGGGGATGGAGTGAATGATGCTCCTGCATTAAAGAAAGCAAGTGTAGGTTTTTCTATGGGTAGTGGAACTGAAATAGCTAAAGAAACAAGTGATATAGTAATACTAGATGATAATATTCTGTCTATTTCTACAGCAATATTATATGGAAGAACTATATTTAAGAGTATTAGAAAGTTTATAACTTTTCAATTAAGTGTTAATGTTTGTTCTGTATTAATTAGTATTATTGGCCCATTTATTGGGATATTATCGCCAATAACAGTTGTGCAGGTATTATGGGTAAATATGGTGATGGATACTTTTTCTGGTCTTGCATTTTCTTTTGAACCAGCTTTAATAGAGTATATGAGGGAACCTTCTAAAAAGAAAAATGAAAGAATAGTTAATTCATACATGAAAAATCAAATTATATGTGATGGTTTATATTCAACACTTTTATGTCTTTGGTTTTTAAAATCGCCTTTTATTCATTCAATATATGAAAGTGATATTACTAATAAGTATTTAATGACTGCATTTTTTGGATTGTTTATTTTTATTGATATATTTAATGCTTTTAATTCAAGAAGTCAAAATATTAATACGTTTCATCAAATATCAAAAAATAAGTTATTTCTTTTAATATTTTTAATGATTAGTATTATTCAAGTGTTACTTATTTATTATGGTGGTGAATTATTTAGAACAACAGGTCTTACTATTTATGAGTTTTATATTATGTTTATTGTTTCTTTTAGTGTTATACCTTTTGATATTATTAGAAAAATAATACTTAAAAAAAGAGGATATGATTTAATTATCTAATCCTCTTTTGGTTTTAATGCTCTTGTGTATTCTGCTTTCATAAGATCTATTTCGATACTTCTTTGATTAAAATAATCTATTAGTTTTTCATGATATTTATTGTCAAATTCCATATCCATATCTTTAAAGTAAAAACTATGTAATAGAAATTGATTATATAAATCAGGATATCTTCTAAGTGCACTTGTTGAATGTGAATACATTTGTAAGTTTAAACCATTATGATATATAGGTACACTAGAATATTTACTTTTTAAATATATGTTTTTAATTATTTTATCAGTTTCTTTATCTAGTGGTATTTCTAGTTTTTTTATTAGGTTTTCTAAGTATGCATTGTTTTGTGTTCTATATACATAAGGTATTCCATTTTCACATGCAATAGTAGCTATTAGATTATTATATAGAACCATTAATTCATTTATGATTTTATCTGATCTAAATGGAACTATTTCTTTATCTAAGCTATCATTTTCTTTTTTATACCAATATAGATATTTTTTAGCGTTTTTATATTGCAGTTGACCAGCTAAATTATATAATTGACTAAGTTTAAATGATATTTCATCATTAACATTAGAAAGTAATTTATCTGATTGTGAATAATATAGATTTTCATCTATTTTAATATAGTTTTCTTTTAAAGTGTAATCAATTATATTTCCTTCTTTATCAATTGTTACATACATAGATAATACTTTTCTTAAATTACCTTTATCTAGTGAAAAATCTTGTTCTAAGTTGCTAGGTAGTATTTGTGTTTTATATTCAGGCATATATGAACAAGTAAAATTGTTCTTAGCTTGAAAATCTATAATTGAATCAGGTTTTATTGTATCAGTAGGATCTGATATATGAATACCTACTATGTAATTGTTGTTTTTTTCTTTTATACTAAGTGCATCATCTTTGACAATTGCTCCATCTGAATCAATAGTAAAAACCATTTCTTCTGAAGTTTTAAAATAAACTGGAAGTGTATTAATAGTTTGTAAATTAGTAATAATACCGTATTTATCTAATACTTGGTTTTTATCAAGCGGTCTTCTTTGCCCATGTATAATGTAGTATATTTCTGTTTCAAATTCATTAGTTTCTTCATTAATATGTGTTAGTTTTCTTAGGTATCTATTTTTATCAATTGTTGAATTATAAAATATTTTTAATAGAGCAATATAATAATAAATATCAGCACTATTATCTGCAAGAGCTATTAGTGATTGATCAAATACAAAGTCAAATAGTTCATTGTTTTCAAAAGCAAGTACACCTTTATTAGTGCCAAGTATTTTCTTAATTATATTTATATCTTCTTTTTTACTTATTAGTTTTTTTAATAATCTATTTAAATCTTTTAGTTCTAATGATTTACCAAGTATTATTTCATCTAATCTATTAGCTGCTTTTAATAATTGCTCATTTTTTAGTAATTCGGCTTGTTTTAATAAAGCCTCTCTTCCTTTTTTCACTCTTCTTCTATTAATTATTATATTATCATCGTCAAAGTGAGTATAAGCACAAAGATTAAATAGTAGGTTAGTACAATTATTTATCATATATATATAATCAGTACTAATTTTTAAATAATCTATCTCACTATATAATAATTTGAATGCTTTTCTAATTAATTGATTGTCATTTAAAGAGAGAGTTTTTTTAAGATTCTCTATGTCATTTAAGCCATATCTTCTTTTGTTTACGAATTTTAAAAAATACTCTCTTTCAGTCATATTAACTCCAATATAGTATTATCTTATCATAATATAGCTTATAAAAACAATAAGAACATGTTATAATTAAATAGGGAGTGATAAAATGTTTAAATATAAGAAGAGTGCTTTGTATTTATCTACTCTTTTATATATACTTTTTTTTATAATAGAGTTAATTAAATATTTAAATGTTCAAAGTAATGTTTATGGTTTAGTATACTTGAGTTGTAACTTAATTATTATATTTTTGTTAGTGCCATGTGCTTATAATTATAAAAAGTATTATTCGCCAGCTAGAATAAGTAAAATGATACTAATAATAGTATTTGGAATATTTACTAGTTATATATTAAGTTCATTAATTCCAATGATTGATTCATCTAAAGAATATATGAATAAGATATTTGTATATAAAAATATTTTAAAAGGAATTATATATGTAGTTTTAAGTGTAATATGCGCTTTTGAATTTAATGCACAAAAAGTAATAAATAGTATTAATACTAAATAGATATTGACTATTTATTTTTTTGTGCTATAATATTTGGCGTTAGTCGGAAAGTTTATTAGACGAATAATAGTTTGACTATTGGCTAGCTTTGTGGTATAATCTAATCAAATTTTCAAAGGGGGAGAAAAAATGGAAAATGATTTAGTTAAAGAAGTAAGACAATCAAGTAAAGACTTAGAAGCAAAAGCTTATGCTGCTTTTGTAAAATTTAATGGGAAAGGAATAAGTCCAGAAAAGTTAAGAGTTCTTAGGGATGCATTAGGTGATGCTCAAATTATTAGTTATGGAGTTGATTCAAGTAATGCAAAAGCTATGAAATCTAGACTTGAATTGTTATCAAAAGATGTTGATAATGAAATTAAACATTTTGATTCTATTATATCTAATAACATTACTGAAGAAGAATTAAAGAAAGATTATATTGAGACTCAAAAGGATTTATTTGCAAAATATAATGAATTAAAGGATAATGGTGTTGATGTTTCTGCCTTATCTAATCTAGCTACATATTTTAACGAATTAACAGAAGAATATTATAAGGTTAATTCTGAAAATGTTAAAATTATGAGTGATAAGTTATATTTAAAGAAAGTATTAATAAGTTCTGAGTTATCTAAGTTTATTAATAATGACATGGATGATGGTTATAATAACAAATTAGAAGATACACTTGAATTTAATATTGAAGAAGAGGAACCAGTATTAGTAAAAGGTTATCATAAAGCTAAAAACAAAGGACTATATAAATATTTAATTGGTGGCTTAGCTGGTATTACATTATTCTCAATATTACAATCTAGTGGATGTAATCCTATTAGATCTACTGCTGCTTTGTTTGGTTTAAATGGTGAAAAAACAACAGAAGTAGATGATAATACAAGAAATGCTGAATTAACAGATACAGAAAATAGTGAAGTTACTCCTGAAATTAAAGAAGGAGAAAATGTTGAATTTGAGGTTGAACCTTCTGAAATCACTTTAAAAATGGGCGAATTAGGAACATTCTTAGATGCAACAGATAATGAACAAGTTGAAGCAAGAGCTCAATATATAATCGATAATTATTATTCAAAATGGATGGATAAAGTAAGTGATGATGAAAGAAGTCAAATCACTTTAGAAAGAATTTCTAATATTATAAGAGTTATGAATGGACAATGTCCATTAGATGACAATGGAAATAGATATTATGATCCAAATGTAGTTGATACTTATGGTCAAGCATTTATTGACTTAGTAAGTGACATTCCATCTTCAGATGTAATGGGAACTGTTGAAGTAGTACCTGCATATCTATTTGCTATTGATGGAACAAAATTACAAGATTATATTAAAACATATGATGATTTATATGCAAAAGTTGCTGAAGGAAGAAATAAGAGAGACGATAGTATTTATAGACCAGCTGCTGAAGAAATTGCTAGATTATATTGGTTTGGATGGTTCTTACAAGGACAAAACAATTATGTAAATCCTACTAATTTCGAAGCTGAATCTAGATATTTTGCTTATCAAGCAACAACATCAAGATATGGTTCATACATTAAAGAAGCTGAATTTAATCAAAGAGCTGCTGTATGTATAGATGCTTGTGTAGATTATGATACTAAGTTAGAAGAACCATTAAGTATAGCTGAAATATATACTGCAATTAATGATGGTATATGGAATGATATTATTGCTAAGTCTGCTGGTTTAGAAGTACCAACAGAACCAATGTTAGTTGGTTATTGGCATGCATTAAATGATCAATTAAGTTATGTATATGAACATGCTGAAGTTAAAACTTTAAATTAATAAATAGGGGGTTTAAGATATGTATAGTAATAATAAAAAAGGTGGATTTAGTATTTTAGATCTAATAGTTAAAATTATCTTTGCATTATTATTTGTATTCTTATTAATTTGGTTATTCAATAAAAAAGTTCCAAATATGAAACCTTTCTATAGTAATCAATTTAGAGAAAACATTAAATATATGCAAGATGCTGCAGAGGCATATTTCACTGATGATAAAATGCCTAAAACAGCTGGAGAAAGTGTAAGATTATCTTTAGAAGAAATGGAAAATATGAATTTAGTATTACCATTTGTAGATAAAGATGGTAATTCTTGCGATAAGAAAAACTCTTATGTAAGTATTACTAAATTAGAAACTGAGGAAGCTGGATATGAATTAAAAACTAATCTAGTTTGTGGTAGTGAAAAGAATCATATTGTTAAGACTCTAGGATGTCATACATATTGTCCATATGGAAATTGTGGAACTGCTGAAAAGAAATGTAGCATTTCTAAAATAACTGAATATCAACATAAAAAATTAGTAAGTGGAACTTACACTAAATATAGTTGTCCAAGTGGATATACTTTAAAAGGAAAGAATTGTTATAAGACAATATTAAAAGATTCTAAGAGTGCTATTGTTAAAAAGACTGAAACTAAGACTGATGTTAAAAATGCAACAATGGTAAAAGAGGATGCTAAATTAAAAGAATTAGCTGTTACTAAGGGAACTAAAACAGAAACTAAGGCTGCAACTGAAAATAAAACAACTGAAAGTAAAAATGCAACAGCTAATACAAGTACAGAAACAAAAGCAGCTAATAAGAGTACAGATACAAAAACACCTACTAAGAAATCAACAACTGAAACTAAGGCTGCAACATCAAGTACTCAAACAAAAGCTGCAACACCAAGTACTCAAACTAAGGCTGCAACTAATAATCCTAAAACAGTTTCATATAACTGTACTAAATATAGAACTGTAACTCAATGTTCTACACAATATAGACAGGAAGCTTATAGTTGTAATTGTAAGACTACAACCTCTCAAGGTAGAAATGTAACAACATGTAATACTTGTTATAGATCAGTTCCTTATCAATCATGTAAGGATGTTCAACAAAGTTACACAGATACTTGTTATAGAACTGAAAACTCATATAGTTGTTCAAGTGGATGGTCACTAAGTGGAACAACTTGTAGCAAGACAACATATAGTTGTGCAAGTGGATGGACATTAAGTGGAACTAATTGTAAAAAGACAACATATAGTTGTTCAAGCGGATGGACATTAAATGGAACGAACTGTAATAGAACAGTTACAACTGATACATGTCCAAGCGGATATACATTAAGTGGTTCAAATTGTACTAAGACAAATTATAGTTGTGCAAGTGGATGGACATTAAGCGGAACAAATTGTTCTAAAACATCAACAACTTATACATGTCCAAGTGGATATACATTAAATGATAAGAAATGTAATAAGACAGTTGTTTCTTATACATGTGCAAGTGGATGGACACTAAGTAATAAAACTTGTAGTAAAGTTGTAACAACTTATACATGTCCAAGTGGAACAGATGTTAAAGAAGGTTCTGGATCAAGTTTAAGATGTTATAAATTAATAGATGGTAAAGTATCATATACATGTCCAAATGGATATACATTAAGTGGTACAACATGTAAGAAGACTTATACAACAACTGTAACTACTAAACAATGTACAATTAAAGGTTATAAATTAGTTGGAGATAAATGTAATTTATATGAAACTAAGACAGCAAAAGCAACTGCTAAAACTGTAAATAGTTCATCATATAAATATATGTGGAGTAAAGAAAAAGAAGTAGATGGTTATACACCTACTGGAAAAACAAGAACAGTTGATGGTGAAGAGGTTTGTAATTAAACCTCTTTTTTCTTGAAATAATTGTCTAAATATTATAAAATTTCATATAGAGGTGCAATATGAATAAAAATATATTTTGGTGGATACTTGGATTATTATGCCCTCCTATTGGTATTATTTTATATTTTGTATGGAAAAAGACTGATAAGGCTAAATCTAGTAATTTAATAAAGGGATCAATAGTAGGTATATGTATTATAGGGGTGATTCTTTTATTCTTTGTTACTAATTCTAAAGATTATTTAAAAAGAGATGTAAATGAATGGTATGAAGATGTTAAGTCTAATAATACAGTCATTACTGTAATTGGTGCTTCTTATTGTGGACATTGTCAAGAATATAAACCATATATAACTACACTAGCTGATAAGCATAAATTGAATTTATATTTTTATGAAATTGATACTTTAAGTGAAGAAGATAATAATAAACTAACTACTTCATTTGATTTAATTGATTATCAGGGATCAGTACCATTTACTATTATATTTAAAAATGGACAAGCAGTAGCTACTCATGAGGGATATGAAAGCAGTATAATGTTATATGACTTTTTTAAAGAAAATGGAATTGTTTAAAAACTAGGAAACTAGTTTTTTTCTTTTTTATATTGTATAATTTTATTAGGTGGTTTTATGAGAAAGTTATTATTATATTTTATATTAATATGTTTAATAATAATAATTGTTAAATTTAGATTTTCTAATTATGAAATTAATTATAAACTAAATAATTATGTTATTAAAACAGTATATAAAAATAGTAGATTTTATCATGAAATAAAATATGATGGTAAAACTTATAATTTTGATATTTATGATTCAAGAGGTTTTAAGTATACTAAGATAAGTAATATTAAAGAAATAAATAAAGAAGATATAAAGTGTTTATATCCAACTATTAAAGATACTAAAACATATCCATTATGTTATAAAGGTGAAGAGTATATTGATTATAATTTACTTGATATTCCTGAATTAGAGGAATATAAGGAAGAGAAAGTAAATGTTTCTAAACCTGAAAAAGATTTTGTTTATTATAATAATTTAAGTGAAGATGAGTATATTGCCCTTTGGAATTATAAAGGTTATATTGTTATGAATAAAGAATCTTATCAAATGAAAGATATATTTAAAAAGGATAAATATGATAATACATTAGCATATCTTTTAAATGATAATATATATATGGCTAATAATGATGAAGAGCATGAGTTTACTTCATTAATTGTACTAAATTTAGAAACACTTAATACTAGTAAAATAGAATTAAACTATAATATAGATTTTGATTCTTATATAGTTGGTCATGTTAAAAATAATATTTATTTGTTTGATAATAAGTATTCTATATTATATGAAATTAATACTAAGAATAATAAAGTAGAAATAATTGGTAATAATGAAAAAGGATATGTTAAATATCAAGATGGACAGTTTGTTAACTGTAGTAAGACTGAATATAAAATAGATAAAATAAAATATAATTCAAATATATCTAATTATGTTTATAATGCTAGTAAAGGTATGTATAAAACTATAAAAGAAAATAAGACTTTAAAGCAAAAGATATATAATGATAAGTTTGATTTAATAAGTGAAAAAGATAATAGTATCTATTATTTACATAAAGATTATTTATATAAATATAGTCCTTATTATGGAAGTATGAAGGTTTTTTATAATTTTGAGTTATCATTTAATAGAGAAAATACTATATTTGTATATAATAAATAACCAATTTTAAATTATTACATATAATACTTTAGGTGATTAAAATGAATGATAGTCCTTTTTATAAAAAGTATGTTATTAAAAAGGGAGATACATTATATCAAATATCTAAAGAATATAATGTAAATACTAAATTACTTGCAGAGTTAAATGGTTTAGATTTAGACGATTATATATATCCAGATCAAGTGTTGCTTGTACCATTAAAAGATGTTAGCTATTATATAACTAAAGAAGGAGATACTTTAGATATGCTTGGTTTGGTATTTGGAGTTAATACTTATAACTTAATAGAACAAAATAAAACAATTTATTTAAAAGAGGGACAAATGATATATTATAAGAGAGACTAATTATACTAGTCTTTTTTTAATTATAGTGTTATAATTCTTATAGTAGGAGTTGGTTAGATTGGTAATTAAGAAACCATATGCTTTTTTGATTAAGCATTTTAGACTAATACATGGTCTTCTTTTTGCTTTGTTATTATATTTAACATTAAAGTCATTTAATATATATACTTTCTTTAGCAATTATCTTTCTAGTCATTCATATTTTAATCAATCTGATTTAGCTAGTTTATATGTAACTATTCCTATGTTTATATTTGCTTTGGTAGCTGGGGTAATTGCATTTGTAATATATTTTATTTTATCTGTAAAAAAGAAAACAAATAAACTTTATTTATTCATTATAATAGATTGTATATTATTATTTATATACTTTATTTATATGTATACTATATTTAATGGTTTAGAATCTAAATCAATGGATACTGAAACTATTAGAGTATTTAGAGATGTTTGTCTCTTAGTGGTGTTGCCACAAATAGTATTATTGTTTATTACTTTTGGTAGAACACTTGGATTTAATATTAAACAATTTGATTTTAAAAAAGACTTAGAAGAATTAGAAATAGATATAACAGATAGTGAAGAAGTAGAAGTTACTTTTGGTTTAGATACATATAAAATAATGAGATTTATTAGAAAATCATTAAGATTAACTAAATACTTTATGCTTGAAAATAAATTGTTTGTAATAGCTATGTCTTCTTTAGTAATTCTTTCATTATCTATTTATATGTTTAGTTCATTAAATAAATATCAAGAGAGTTATGAGCAAGCAGAGAATTTAGATGTTTCATCATTAGTTTTTAATGTAAAAGATAGTTATATTACTAATGTAGATATGTCTAATAATGAAATAAATAAAGGAAAACATTATGTTTTAGTAAAAGTATATGTTAAGAATAAATATAATAGTTTATATGCTTTAACAAGAGAAACATTTTGTTTAGTTGTTGATAAGGAAAGAATACTACCTAATTTTAGTTTAACTAATCAATTTAAAGATGTTGGAGAAATATTTACTCCAGTAGAATTAAAAGCTCATGAAGAAAAAGAATATATAGTTGTATTTGAAATAGATAATTCTAGTATAGAAAAAGATTATATGTTTAAAATAAAGAATAATGCAGGTGGTAATGGATTAGTTGATGATTATTATAAAAATATAATAGTTAAACCTACTAATATAAATAATAACAAGGATGTTGGTACATATAAAATACCAACTGAAATAAAATTAAATGAATCAATGTTATCAAATAGTGTAGTTAATATAGAAGAGTTTAAAATTGCTAATAAATTTAAAGAGAACTATAAATATACACTTGATGGAAAAGAAGTATCTGGTGTTTATTCTATAATCCCATCATCTTCAAATAAAACAGCATTAGATATAATAAAAATCAAAGGAACTGTTAAAATGGATGATTCAGTATATTTTACAAAGTATATTAAAAAACCAGCAGATTTCTTTGAACACTATGGAATTATTAGATACAGATATATGGGTGAATATAAGACTACTAAGTTAAAAACAATAGATGTTAATTTTGAAACTGATAATTATTCTTTTATGGAAATCCCAAGAGAAGTAAGCTATGCTAATAAGGTAGATTTGATTATTTTAATAAGAGGAATTAAGTATACAATAAACTTGAAATGACATATATAATATGGTATAATCTATGTTGCAACCAAGGAAAAATGGAACCATAGCCAAGTGGTAAGGCTCCGGTCTGCAACACCGTTATCGTCGGTTCGAATCCGTCTGGTTCCTCCATTTAGAAATCTGTCGAACTTTTATAGTTCAGACTTAATATAGAAAATATCAATTTTTAAAATAAGTTGATATTTTTTTGTTGTTAGAAAAGTACAAAAATAGATGATATAGTTAAAGATTTATATGATGAAGCAAGAGTTGAATATTATAATAAACAAACTAGAGATGATAAAAAATGCAGTATTAAAAGTATATAAAAATCGAACTATTGTGTTCGATTTTTTTCATTTGTTAATTCTGTATTATATAAATGTTTATATTCTTTACATGTTTTCAATAGTTTATTATGTGTGCCTTCTGCGATTATCTTTCCTTTGTCTATCATTATTATTCTATTTGCATTTTTTATTGTGGAAAGTCTATGTGCAATAATTAAAATAGTATAGTCTTTTTGAAGGTTGTCTATAGACTTTTGGATATTAGCTTGTGTTTCATTATCAAGGGCACTTGTGGCTTCATCAAATAGTATTATTTCTGTTTTTTGAATAAATGCTCTTGCAATAGCAAGTCTTTGCTTTTCACCACCAGATAAATTGACTCCACCTTCACCAATAATAGTATCATATTTATCAGGTAAACTTTCAATATAGTTTTCTAAGCATGCCATTTTACAGGCTTCTTTCATTTCTTTGTCAGTTAGGTTTTCTTTAACAAGTCTTAAATTATCTTTAATACTCATATTAAATATATAAGGGTTTTGACTAACTACAGTAATATTACCTCTAATAGAATCTTTATCTAACTTTTTAATATCATTATCATCTATTAAGATAGTACCTTCATAATTATCATACATTTTAGTTAGTAGTTTAAATATTGTTGATTTACCACTACCACTTTTCCCAACAAATGCTACTGTTTCATTAGCATTAACTTTAAAGTTTACTCCTTTTAATACTTCAATTTTATCATATTTAAATGATACATCTTTAAATTCAAAATTCCCATCTACTTTATTTATATGATTAATACCAAATGATTCTTTTTCATATTCTTTGCTATCAAATATATCAAATACTCTTTTAGATGTTAAATTGAAGTCTCTAATTATTTGTTGAAAATAGTTAATACCACTTGCTAGCATATTAAGTTTTCCTCTAAAATTATATATAACAATTGCATTTGTAATACTTAAGGTTTTGTTTTGTACAGCATATACTATTAATAGTAATAATATTATATCTGTAGTATCTGCCCAAATTGCTCTTACTAGTATAAATAAGTAGTTTGTTTTATTTGCTTTATATTCTTCATTTTTAACAAATGTAAATCTGTTTTTCAGTTCATTTATAAAGCTTTTTTCACTATTTAGCATTTTAATATCTTTAGATCCTCTAACTAATTCACCAGTAAATCCAGTTAGGTTATCTTTATATGTTTTTACCTGTTTTCTGTTTTTGATTCTTACTTTATTTCTAGTAGATTCAATGTATAGTCTAATAATAAAAGAAACAATTATAAATACAAATATAGTTTTATTTAATACATAGAATACTCCAAGTATACCAATAGATGAAAGTATGCTACTTAAATAATCGTTAATATTAATAAAGAATTCCGATAATTCAGATGTATCATTTATCAATCTTTGTATAAATACACCTGAACCTTTAGTGTCAATAGTTTTATTATTTAATTTAAGTATTTCTTTTCCTAAATCATATTGTATTTTTAAATGAATCGTTTTACATATTTTTTCATATTCTATATTTGATAATGCATGGACAACATCTAATGCACATTCAATTATATATAGAATTATTGATATAAGTATGAATTGTTTAAATAGATTGTTTGTTAAATTAACTAGTAATTTAGCAGAATAAAGAGGAGTAATAATACCTATTATAACTGCAATTAAATTTAGTAACACATATAGTAATAAATGTAGTCTACTTCCTTTAGTATATTTCCATAGTCTTTTAATATTTTTAATATATTCTTTCATTCTTCACCCCATAGCTAAATTATAATATATTATAATTAATTATCAAGTCTTTAAAAAGCAATGATTATATGTTATAATATTTATGCAATGAAAGGAAGGATTTAGTTTTATTAAAAATAAATGTAAGGGTGGTAATATGTTAGAAAATGAAATTGAAAATATAAATAATCATAATAATAAAATTATTAAGATGTTAAAAAGTATAGATACAAGAGTATTGATGTCTGCATACTTAGCATGTGGAGCATCAACAATGACTAATATGGAGTTAAGAGATTATGTTAATGTATTTGCAGTACTTTTAGCTCAAAGTGCAGTAGATAGCGCACGTGATGTATGGACTTTAAACAAAGAAAAAAATGAAATGGTTAAAAGATTAACACTTTACTAAAAAGTGTTTTTTTTATGATAAAATATTAATAGGAAGTGATATTATGTATTTATCTAAATCTAAATATTGTAAAGCAGTACAGTGTAATAAAATATTATGGCTTGATAAGTATAAAAGTGAAGTAGCAAATCCAGTTGATAATAGTAGTGTTTTAGATAATGGTACTAAAGTTGGACAACTTGCTAAAGAATTATTTGGTAAATACTTAGATGTAACATTTAGTGAAAACTTGAGTGATATGATTAATGAAACTAAAGAGTTTTTAAAAAATGACATATGTAATATTACAGAAGCTTCTTTTGATTACAATGGTAATTTTTGTAGTGTAGATATATTAAAAAAGAATAAAAACAAATATGAAATATATGAAGTTAAAAGTTCTACAGAAATTAGTGATATATATTTAGATGATATATCATATCAATATTATGTATTAAATGGTTTAGGATTAAAAGTTACTAAAGCATGTATTGTTCATATTAATAGTAAATATGTAAGACATGGGGACTTAGAATTAGATAAATTATTTAATATTGTTGATGTAACTGATATTGTTCTTTCTAAGCAGGAAGAAGTTAATAATAAAATAGATGAAATAAATAAATATATGGAAAATAAGAAAGAAGAAGATAGAGATATAGATTTTTATTGTTTTAAACCATACGAGTGTCCATACTTTAAATATTGTTCTTCAAATTTAGAAGAACATAATGTATTTGATATAAGGGGCATGAGTATAAAAAAGAAGTTTGAATTATATAAAAAAGGCATATATAAATATACTGATTTATTAGATGAAAAAATAAATGATAAATACTTAGAACAAATAGATTTTGAATTAAATGATAGAGAAGATAAAATAATAATTAAGAATATTAAAGAGTTTCTTAACACTATTAGTTATCCATTATATTTTTTAGATTTTGAAACTTTTCAAGAATCCATACCTTCTTATGATGATATTAGTCCATATGAACAAATACCATTTCAATATTCATTACATATTTTAGATAGTAAAGATAGTGAATTAAAGCATACTGAGTTTCTTACTGAATCTAACATTGATCCAAGAAGAGATTTGGCTTTAAAATTAGTTAATGATATTCCTTCTAATGTTTGTGTACTTGCATATAATATGTCTTTTGAAAAGAATGTTATTAAAAAACTTGCTTATTTATATCCAGAATTATCAGAGCATTTAATGAGTATATATAATAATATGAAAGATTTAATGATACCATTTAAAAATAGGGATTATTATACTAAGAATATGTATGGATCATATTCTATTAAGTATGTTTTACCTGCTTTATTTCCTAATGATGAAAGTCTTGATTATCATAACTTAGATATGGTACATAATGGAAGTGAAGCTAGTAATACATATATGACTTTAACTAATTATAGTAAAAAAGAGCAAGAAATTATTCGTAAAAATATGTTAAAATATTGCTATCTTGATACATATGCAATGGTTAAAGTGTTAAGTAAGTTATATGAGGTTGTAGAAAATGATAAAAAATAATTTTCAATTAGAATTAGAAGAATTAAAAAATATGGGAGAAAATAAAAAAATATTATTACATAGCTGTTGTGCTCCTTGTAGTAGTCATGTTATATCTGTATTAACTAAGTATGCAGATATTACTATTCTTTATTATAATCCTAATATTTCTCCAATTGAGGAATATGAAAAAAGAAAAGAAGAACAAATAAGATTAATAAATGAAATTAATAAAGATCATAAAGTAGATATAGTAGATTGTGATTATGATAATAATATATATGAATCATTAATTAAAGGTTTTGAAAACTGTCCAGAAAGAGGAGATAGATGTACTATATGTTTTAATCTTAGGCTTGAAAAGACTGCTAAGATGGCTAAGTTGTTAAACTATGATTATTTCTGTTCTACTCTTAGTGTTAGTCCATATAAGAATTCAAAGTTAATTAATGAAATAGGAGAAAATTTATCTAAAAAGTATGATGTTAAATGGTTACATTCTGATTTTAAGAAACAGGATGGATATAAACATTCAATAGAGTTATCTCATAAATATAATCTATATAGACAAGATTATTGTGGATGTAAGTATTCAATTAGGAACAAAAAATATGAATAGGAGTAAATATGAAAATAGCTATATTTAGTGATATACATGGTAATTATCAATCACTTGAAAGTATTATAAAAGATATTAAAAATAAAGAATATGATGATGTAATATGTTTAGGAGACATTATTGGATTGGGTCCTTCTTCTAATGAATGTTTAAAACTAATAAATGATAGTAACATTAGGTTAATTCTTGGAAATCATGAATTATATTATAAACATATGTTTAAGTTAAAAGAAAGAGATATTGAACATGATTTATGGGTTCATTCTAAAATTAAAGAAAGTATTAATGGTGTAGAAAAATATGAATTAAATATAAATAATTTTAAAATATTGTTTACTCATTATTTTTATAAAGATCCTCATCATTTTGAAGATTTTCATTTATTTGAAAAAGATAATTATAAAGAAGTATTAGATAAGTTAAACTATGATTATGTATTTTATGGTCACTTACATGAGTATAGAAAAGATGTTATTAATAATAAAACATATTATTGTTTAGACAGTAGTGGATGTGTTAAAGATAATAAAACTTTCTATTATGTTATTAATATTGATAAAGATATTAAGCTAGAGAAGATTGATTTAATATATGATAGAGATAGTTTTATTAAGGATATTGAAAAGAATAATTATCCTGAGAGGGAAGAAATTGCTTTAAAGTTTTATGGATTAAAAATAAAAGATGTTAGTAATAAACTGATATAAAAATGTAGACACTAAAAAGATGTGTTTACATTTTTTTAGTGTCTACTTTTTATTGACTAGTTTAATACATTACTCTTTTTTTTCAAATAAAACTAATTCTGTTTTTTCATAAACTTCAAACCCAAGTATTTTTAATCTACATCCATCTATATAACCATTAATATCTAAACTATGAAGTTTAGTATATTCATATAAAATAGCTTTATATTGAATTGAACCGCCATCTTTTATTCTAATTTTAGAAGGTATTAATAATATAGCAAAAACAATAATTAAAATAATACTTATAACTATCTTTTTTATTAAGCATCCTCCTTTTTATTATTCTTTTTAAAATCTGGTATTCCATATACCCTTTGAGGCATATTATTTTCAGGTTTTATATCATACTTTTTATTTGGTTCTTCACTTTTCTTTTTAAAATATTCTGGTGGACCATATACACATTGTGCTACATTATCCTTTGGTTCTATTTCATATTTCTTATTAAAATATTCTGGCGGTCCATAAACTTCTTGTGGTACATTATCCTCAGGTTTAATATCATACTTCTTTCTATTTTTTAAAAACTCTTTTATTTTATTAATCATATCTAACAATATATCCCTTTCTTGTTTACAAATAAATCCTTCTTTATAATATTCATCATTTGCTTTTAATATTGACTTATAATCTAAATTATCTGGAACTTGAAATTTTTTAAAAAATCTTATTCCATATATATAATCATACAAATCCCAAAAAGCGCCTAATCTATTATCCCATTTTTCTTTCCAATTATCTTCTTCATATCTTAATCCTTCATCATTAAGCCTTAAAACTAATTCCTCTTGTAAGAAATCTAATCTTCCATATGTTACAAATCTATTATCTTCTAAACATTTCCTATTATTTAATAAATATTCTAGTTTATCAAAACAAGATAAATATAATTCATCAGGTATTTTAAATATCTCATATTTTTTAATTTCATTAGTAAACCAATCAACAATAGTTAACAATTCTTCTCTTTTTAATTTCTTTTTAAATAAATCAAACATACTTCCCCCTAATAATTATCATATATATCATTAATACAAAAATTAGGTTTTCTTTCATCAAAATTAAATGTATGAAATGAATCTCCTAAACAATACTTCCATTTAGAACACTTAGTACATTTATCACATTTTAATCTATCATCACTTCTAAATATTTTAAATTTATTTTCCCAAACATCTGCAAAGCTATCTGTTTTAATATTTCCTTGAACAAATTCTTTTCTTCTTTCAACATTTGGACATACAAATATATCTCCATTACTTAATATACTAGCAACACACAAACCAGTAAGACAATAAAAATATGTATCCCTAATCTCTTTTTCCATATATAAATCTAAATAATGACTACATCCATATTCAACATTCATTATATTTTCTTCTCTTTTTTCTTTAATAAATTCAAATAACCATTTATATTCTTCTTTATCTAATAGAATATCTTTATTATCTTTTGCTCTACCTATAGGATCAACATTAATAACTCTCCATGAAATAACATTTAACTCTTTCATAAGATTATATAAATCTTCAAGTTCATTTAAGTTTTTCTTATTTGCTACTGTAGTTACTTGAACTATTTTAATAGAAGGAACATTTTGTAATTTTTTAATGTTTTTAATTATTTTATCAAAACTTCCAGGTACTTTTCTAAAACTTTCATGTGTTTCTTTTAAACCATCAAGACTAATAGAAATTGTTTCCATATTAGTTTCAATCATTTTGTTAATAACTTCATCATTTATTAACATACCATTTGAAGTCATTCCCCATCTAAATCCAAGTTTATTTGCATAATCCATTATTTCAAATAAATCTTTTCTAACAAGTGGTTCTCCCCCTGTTACATTTAATAATATATCATTTGTATTATAATGTTTAGATATATCAAGTAATACTTTTTTTAAATCATCAGCGCTAACTTCATCTTTAGGAATAAAATCTCCACAGCTACTACCACAATGTTCACATCTTGCATTACATCTAGAAGTTACTTCAAGAAATAAATCCTTCAAAATTGGTTTTTTATATAACGTTTGTCTATAATCATATAATCTATTTAAATTCTTAATCTTAATTCTCTTTATTTCTTCATTCATATTTAACTTAACCTCATATTATAATTATAACATATTTATTAATGATTAAATATGTAATAATTATTATAGGAAGGTGATTTGTGAAAAAGAAAAAATATTAAAAGAGTATTTAAATGGAACATGAATATCTGTTATTGCTAAAAAATATCAAGTTAGAGATTTCTTAATATATAGGTGGTTAAAAAAATATAATGAAAAAGGTCTTGAAGGTTTAGAATCAAAAACTGGAACCTCAAAAGGTAGATATAAAGGTATTGGAAAAAGAAAACCAAAGAATAAAATTGAAGAATTAGAAATAATGAAAGACCAAGCTATGCATTAAATTATAAAACCCCAATTCAATATAAAATTGAATCAGGGTTCTAATCTTTTTTTAGTGTCTACTTTTTATCGACTAGTTTATAATTAACATCTTTTATCATTGCATATTTCATTTACATATTCTATTTCTAAAGTTATATGATCTATATCATATTCTTTTAAAAACACTTTAATATCATGTTTTAAATCAGTTACATGTTTTTCATCTAGTTTTTTATTTAATGCTATATGACATGTCATATAATTATTAGTTCCATCCATAGTCCATATATGAATATGATGTATACTTTTAACATCACTAAATTCTTCTTCTACATCCTTAGTAATTTTATCTATTTTGATATTACTTGGTACTTTTTCCATGAATATATCAAATACTTCTTTAATATATTTATATACATGATATAGAATATAAGTTGCTATAAAGATAGAAAGAATTGGATCTAATATAGTAAAATCAAATAATTTAATACATATACTTCCAATTAAAACAACTATCCATCCTAAAACATCTTCTAGCATATGTAAGTTTATTGCTTTTTCATTATGTTTTTCTCCATGTGATGTTTTATATGCAGCATATCCATTTATTAATACCCCAAATACTGCAAATATTATCATAGCATCATAGTTTACTTCTTGTGGAGTTCTTATTCTTTTAACAGCTTCTATAACAGCAATTAAAGATCCAATTAATAAAATAACGGAAGTAACTAAAGCTCCAACAAGAGAATATCTTAAATAACCATATGTATATTCTTGATCTGGAGTTTTAGAACTTTTCTTTTCTAAAAAGTATGATACTCCAATAGTAATAGCATCTCCAAAGTCATGTATTGAATCTGTTAGAATAGATATACTATTTGTTAGAAAACCTCCGAATAGTTCCAATATTGAAAATAATAAATTTAATAAAAATGCTTCTTTAATGTTTTGTTTAGCATTATGTTTATGTTCATGTGTATGTCCCATTTTTTACCACCTTTTTCATTATACAATAATATTATTAGTTGAACAAGCTTTATATTTTTTGTATAATATTAATGGTGTTTAAAATGGATTATTTATTAAAAATTCTTGAAATTGATAACTCTGGTTATGAGTTAGAGCTATATATAGCCATAGGAGTTGGAATAATAATTCTTTTATCAATTATTATTTTAACTTTTGTTAAGAAAATAAAAGATTAAGGAAGTAATAAAATGAAAAAGAATAAAATTAATATGTTTGTTTGGTGGATATTTTGGTTAATATTTTTAGAAATAGTTTATAGAGCAAGCGTAGTTAAAGATTTAATAAGCTATAATACTTTATCTGTCATATTATTTACTGTTCCTTGGGCAATATTATTTAGTATTATTACTAGTTTATTTAATTCTAAAATTAATAGAGTATTAAATATAATACTTACTCTTTTAATAAGTTTGTTTACTTTAGCGCAGATAGTATATTATAATTTTTATCATTCAATTTTTTCATTCTTTTCTCTTACTACTGGAGCTGGACAAGTAATGCAATTTTGGCAAATGATATTACAAGTTATAATGAATATTTGGTATATATTCTTAATAATATTATTACCATTATTGTTAGTATGTATATTTAGTAAGAAGATATTTAATTATAAAAGAGGTAGTTATACTAAAATATTAGTTTATATGATTATTATTAATCTTTTTATAATTGGTATAATATACAGAGTTAAGTATGATAAGGGTATTTATTCTTTAGATATTCTATTTAATAGAACTCATGCCCCAATGCTTACAATTAATAAAACAGGATTACTTTCAATGGAAGCACTAGACTTATATAGGTATTCTTTTGGTTTTGATGAACATCCAATTGAAGAGGAAGAGGAAGAAATAGTTCCTGAAGAGGTAGTTGAAGAAAAAGAAGTTGAATATAATAAATTAGATATTGATTTTGATAAGTTAGCAGGTAGTACTTCAAATAAGAATCTTAAAAATATAGATAATTATTTTAAATCAGTTCAACCAACCGAAAAGAATGAATATACTGGTATGTTTAAAGGTAAAAATGTAATTATGATTACTGCTGAAGCCTTTGATCCAATAGCACTAGATCCAGTATTAACTCCAACATTATATATGATGGCTAATAATGCATTCGTATTTAAAAATTATTATCAACCATTATATCCAGTATCTACATCTGATGGAGAATATCAAAATCTAACAAGTTTAGTTCCAAAAGAAGGTGTATGGAGTTTCTATAAATCAGCTAAAAACAAAATGAGTTATACTTATGGAAATATGTTTAAAAATAATGGATATACTACATATGGATTCCATAATCATACATATAATTATTATTCTAGGGATAAATCACATCCTAATGCTGGATTTACATATATTGGATGTAGAAATGGTTTAGAAAAGAAAATGAATTGCAAACACTGGCCAAATAGTGATTATGAAATGATCCAAGCAACAACAGATTACTATTTTAATAAAGAACCATTTGCTACTTATTATTTAACTGTCAGTGGACATTTAAATTATAATTTTTATGGTAATAGTATGGCTAATAGAAATAAGTCATATGTTAAAGATTTAAAATATAGTGACGCTGTTAAAGCTTACTTAGCAACTCATATAGAATTAGAAAAAGCTATGAAAGAATTATTAACTAGATTAGAAAAAGCTAATAAATTAGATGATACTTTAATAGTAATAGCACCTGATCATTATCCATATGGATTAACAAAGAAACAATTAAATGAAAGAAGCTCAACAGATAGAAGTGATAAATTTGAAAATTATCATAGTGTTCTTATAATGTATAATCCAAATATAGAAAAGACTGAAATTACTAAAGTATGCAGTAGCTTAGATGTTATGCCAACACTTTATAATTTATTTGGTCTTCCATATGATTCAAGAGTAATAATGGGAAGAGATATATTTAGTGAACAAGAACATGTAGTTATATTATCCGATAGAAGTTGGGTAACTGATAAGGGAACTTATAATAGTGTAAATGGTAAATTTAAAGCATTTAATAATGAACAAGTAGATAATGAGTATATTAATAAAATTAATTCAATTGTTAAGAATAGATATAGTATGTCTACATTAATACTTGATAATGACTATTATAGACACGCTGGCATATGATAAAGATTAAAGTAAATAATTTAAATGTAGAAGAAGTATTGTTTAGTGGAGCTTGTTTTAGAGCAGTAAAAGAAAGTGATGGAAGTATTACTAACATACTAAAAGATAGAGTAATAAATATAAAACAAGAAGATGATACTTTATATATTACTTCTTCAAATTATGATAATTTAGAAAACATAATAAAAGAATACTTTGATTTAAATAGAGATTATAATTTTATTAATAAAGAATTAATATCTAAAAATGATGATATTATTAATATGATTAATAGTTGTTCTAATTATAAAATATTAAATCAAGATTCATTTGAAATGTGTATTAGTTATATTATAAGCCAAAATAATAATGTAAAAAGAATAAGTAAAATAATAGATGAAATATCAAAGAAATATGGAAAGAAAGTAATGTTTAATAATAAAACTTATTATTTATTTCCAACATATAGCGATTTAAAAAGTATTTCTAAGGAAGAATTATCTATATTTAAATTAGGATTTAGAGATAAATATATAATAGATTATTTAAATAAATATGAAGATTTAAAAGATATAGATTCTCTAAAAACAGTAGATGCGCTTAATAGATTAATGTTAGTAAAAGGTATAGGCCTTAAAGTCGCATCTTGTATATTATTATTTGGATATAAAAGATTAGATGTATTTCCAATAGATACATGGGTTAAAAAATATATGGTATCTAATTATAATTTAAAAGATGATATTAAAGAAATTAAAGAATATGCATATAATCATTTTCATCCATATGAGGGGCTTGTAATACAATATATGTTTCATAGTAATAGAAATATTAAATAATACTTATAAACAAGTATTATTTTTTATGATATAATTTTATTATGATTAAAAAAATTATGAAGGAAAATTATTTAAATTTGATTATTCTATTATTAACAATAATAGTTTTTTCTATTATAATGAGATCTCCACTGCATGATCAAATAATAGAATTTGATTATAAAGTAATGAGTATGGTTAACAAATTAGTTAACAATAAATTAACAATATTTTTTAGAATAATTACAAATTTTGGCGATATTTATATACCAATTGTTATTCTCGTGTGTATTTTGATTTTTTTGAAGAATAAATGGATATTTGTTTTACAAACATCATCTTATGCATTTGCTGGATTGGTTACATTAATAGCAAAGCTAATGGCTGCTCGTCCAAGACCAATTGATGCTTTAATTGATATACCTAAAAGTTATAGTTTTCCAAGTGGTCACACTCTTACGTCTGTTGTATTCTATGTAACATTAATATATTTATTGACTTTTAAAAGTATGAGAAGAAAGAGACAAGAATTAATGCTTCTTATGTTTGCTTTTGCTTTATTAATAGCTATCTCTAGGGTATATTTGGGAGTTCATTATTTTTCTGATATAGTTGGTGGGTTTATAATAGCTTTTCCGTGTATGTTAATTATAATGAATGTTATTAGTAAAAATTATAAATCTAAATTATAGTATTGAATTATTTTATATTTATGATAAAATAATTAATACAAATGCAGGTATAGTTCAACGGTTAGAATGTGGCCTTGCCAAGGCTAAGATGTCGGTTCGATTCCGATTACTTGCTCCAATAGAATATAAGCAACTAACGAAGTTGCTTTTTTTATGTAAAGTATACAATAGCATTGTTTTAATTATTATTAAAATATGTTAGGATTAAGTAGAAGATAGTAAATTACGCATTATGATATAGGAGGATGGTAATGTGGATAAAACAGTTAATATGAAAGATAGTATGCGGGAAGAAATGGAAAAGAATAGAATTCAAGAATATACTTATACTAAGGGTAATGAAAATCCTACTTTGACTACAAAATATAATGCACAACATAGATTTTTTGGGATGAGTAAATTAGAGCATGCTATGGCAAGAGCCACTAATCAATATAAAAAATTATTGAATAGAGTTACAGAAACTAGCTTAGTAAAGCAAGATAAAATAGCATCACAAATAAATAAAATGTCTAGGTGATAAAATGGATGAAGATTTTAATGAATATATGACTTTCTTTAAAGAACAACCTTTAAAAGAAAAACAAAAAATAATATATGATCAATTAAAAATAATATCTAAATTTGTTGATGGTTTATGTGATGAATTAGGATTGTCTAGTGATATCTATTTAGATAAAGAATTATTAAATGATAATTATACTGAAGAAGAGTACTATGAATCATTAATAGTTTTAGTAAATTCTATTCAAGATTCTGTAAGTAATTATTCTAATGGTATTTGTGATTTTCTTGAAAAAATAAGTGATGAATAAAAAATACTTTTTTATAAAGTATTTTTTTTAGTTATTTACTTTACATTTTTGTTTACTAAAAAGTTTTGAAAATAAAATCTCGTATGCTACAATAAACAGGTACCCTTATTAAAAGCTAAAGGGTATAGTATTAATATTTGGAGGTAATATAAGGTTAATATGAAAAGAGCTTTTAAGAGATTAATAGCGGCTTTATTCATTTGTTTAATGTTTTTACCTAGTGTAGAAGCCAAGTCTTATTCAAAGAATAAATGTAAAAAGTATGCTTATAATCTTGTAGTAAATAAATACCATTGGAGTAAGACAGAATATGATTATCTAGTTAAAGTATGGAATAGAGAAAGTGGATGGAATGCTAAAGCATATAACAAACGTAGTGGAGCATGTGGTATTCCTCAAGCTAAACCTTGTTCAAAGATGAAAAAATATGGTAAGGATTATAGAAGAAATTGTAAGGTTCAAATTCAATGGGGACTAAATTATATAAAGAAGAGATATAAAACTCCTTCTAAAGCATGGGCTCATATTAAAAAAACTGGATGGTATTAAAAAAGAAACCTATTAAGGTTTCTTTTTTTATTTTCTTTCTTTAACTTCTTCTAATTCATTTACTATTTGATCTAGTATTTGTTTTAATTCATCTTTTGTTACATCAAAGTTAGATAATTTAAATCTTTCTTGTCCACCTATTGTTATATATTTTTCAAATAGAGTTGTTACATAATCTACATTAGTATATAATTCTAAGAATTCATCATTAGATAATTCTTTATTTAAATCATATTGCATTGCTTGATGAACTAAATCTGTATTTTCAAATAGTCCATGTAGGAAATCTAAATCATTTTCTTTATTTGATGTTATTGTTTTTGTTGGTTGGTCTTTGATAGTTTGTATTTTTTCTATTATTTCATTTACTTGTTGCTCACTCATGCCATTTTGAATTAAGTATTCTTTTGAGTTTTCAATTACATTTAATTTAGAATAAATATTAGCATTTTCAATTAATCTATCTTCATCTAAATTTGTTGTATCTTTTTCATAGTTGTTAACTAATAAATCTAAATTATCTATTATATTTTTAGTATTTTTATTCATATAATTATTTAGTACATTATTTAAACTCTTATAGATTGGTTCTAATTTTTCTTGTGGTATTTTTCTATCTTTTAATACTTCTCTATTAGGATTATCATAATAATAGTTGATTCCATCTTTTAGTTCTATTGATCCGTTTTTATTAATTACACAATTATTGTTTGTTATATTTGATATATTTAAGTTTCCAAATTGATACTTATCATCATCAGATACTAGATCAAGAATGTAGCCTTTTCTACTTAAGAATGCCTCATAGTTAATATCTAATGCATCTCTTTTTTTAAGAAAGTCCATTATTATAATCATTGGATATTCTTTTAAAGCTTCTTCTTTATGATAGTAGTTTATTATATCTATTGGTAAGTATTTTATTTTAGTTTTATCTGGTTCTTTTTGTAGATTATATGAAAATGCTTTTCTGTTTATTATAGCTTCTTCTATGTGTTTATAGTAAGTATTTAGTTCTTCCATACTTAGTTGTGATAATTCAAATACCTCTTCATCTTTATCATATTTTTTATTTTCTATTGCGGTTTCAAAGTCATCTCCGACTAGTTCTTCTTTATATAGTTGGTGCCCATATTGATTATAAAAATCTTTATCATGGGCGAATCTTGCAAATGTGCATTTTCCGTTATAGTTTTTTTTAGTATAATTATCCCAAGTAACATCTAATCCATATTTTTTATCATTTATTTCTATTATATTAAAAGCATGTACATCTTTTTGATTTTGATAGTAGTTTTTAATACCAATTCTATCTAGCATTTCTTTATATACTTGAGCAAAGCCGGCACATACTAATTTAGAGTATAGAACACCATTTAAACTTCTTTCAATAGTTCCATTTGATAGTAGTGTTTCATAGTTTTCATCATATGTCATGTCTACTACTAGAGCATTATAAAGATACATTGCTTTTTCAAATTCATTCCATTCAGGTTTTAAATCTTTTTCATTATATTCAAAGTATCTAACAATTTTTTTAAGACCATTTGGAGATATATAAGTTCTGTCTAAATATTTTTGTTCATTATATTTTTCTTTGTTATCATAGTCAAGTCCGCCCTTAATACTAAACATTACTCGACTGTTGTTAATTTTTGATATTAAATCACTTGTTATTCCTTTAGTATTATCTAGAATTATGGTAGTCATATTTTTAAAAGTGTTTAGTTTGTTAATATCTTCTTCATTTAATATACCATTAACTTTATATTTGTCTTTATCAATTAATATAAGTTCTGCCATATAAATCTAACTACCTTTCTATTATCAATTATATAATAATTTGTATATTAAAAAAAGTATATTATTTATATACTCTTTTCTTTAAATATAAGTTTAATTCATTAAACAAACATATTATTACTATTACTAAGAAAGAAATTAATACACAAGTGGATTCATATGATATATTATAACTATTTAAATAATCATAGAATTTATAATTCATTAATACTTGAATAAGTAATCTATGAAGTCCTAGAATTACAAGTGTGTTTCTTCCCAAGTATTCAATTATTTTATTATGATTATCTTTAGTAAGCATTAGTATTAAAGGTATGAGTAGTAATGATGTGGCTATATATCTATATGTAGATAGTCTTATTATTTCACTTAGTATAGTACAAAGTGAAAAGTATATGCCTAAGATAAAGAATATAATTGATATTACTATTTTTTTATTATATGTTATTTTAATTTTATCCTTATTTCTTTTATATAATAATCCACTTATCATATAAGCTAGTGCAGGAGGAACTGCTTGAAGTGTTAGTGGGAAGAATTCATTTGGATATATTTTATTAAATATTTTATATGTTGGTACTGATATAATAAATAGAATAATAGTAAGTAATAATAGTTTTTTATCATCTTTTATTTTTGATATTGGATAAAATAATAAAGATATATAGAAGAGAAAAGGTAAGAACCAAATAGCCCAGTTATTAACATATATTAAATATTTGCCATTTAAGAAAAATGCATTTATCGTAGTTAAGAAATCTATTTTAGTTAGGAATAAATTGGTTACTATTAATGAAATAATAAAGTATATAATATATGGTATTATTAGTGTTTTAAATTTTCTTTTAGTAAACTCCTTAATAGTTCTTGTATTATTAAATAAGTATCCAGATATCATAAAGAAAAGAGGCATATGAAAACGGTATATTATCCAAAATATACCGACTTTTTTTAAATATGAATGTCCTAAAACAACAAGTATTATTAATATCCCTTTTAAGTGATCTATGTATTTATCTCTCATTTAGTACTTCCTATCAATTTTATTATTCATATACTTTTTTCTTTAGGTATCTATTAATTTCATTAAATAAGCATATCATTACTATTATTGTGAATACTACTAATGCTGTTGAGGATTCATATGAAATATGAAAACTATTTAAATAATCATAGTATCTATAGTCTTTGAATATTTGAACCATCCAACTATGAAGTCCAAGTATAATAAGTGTATTTCTTCCCAAGTATTCTATTATTTTGTTATGATTATCTTTAGTAAGTAATAATATTAAAGGTATAAGTAGTAGTGATGTTGCTATGTATCTGTAAGTAGATAATCTTAATATTTGACTTTGTGTAGTACATAATGAAATGTATATACCTACTATAAAGAATATAATTGATATTATTACTTTCTTATTATAACTTAATTTAATTTTATCTTTATTTCTCTTATATAATAATCCAGTTATCATGTAGGCTAGTGCTGGTGGAACTACTTGAAGTGATAATGGAAAAAATTCATCTGGATATATATTATTAAATAGTTTATATGTTGGCACTGATAAAATAAATAGAATACTAGCAAGTATAAATAATTTTTTATCATCTTCTATTTTTGATATTGGATAAAATATTAATGATACGTAGAATATGAAAGGTAAGTACCAAATTACTATGTTATTAACATACATTAAGTATTTACCATTTAATATAAATACATTTATTAGAGTTAAGAAATCTATTTTAGTTAGGAATAAATTTGTAACAGCATATGAAATAACAAAATATATTAAATAGGGTTTTATTATTGTTGTATATTTTCTTTTGGCAAAATCTTTAAAACTTCTTTTATTATTAAATAGGTATCCAGATATCATAAAGAAAAGAGGCATATGAAAACGGTATATTATCCAAAATATACCGGCAGTATTCTTATATGAATGGCCTATAACAACAAGTATTATTAATATTCCTTTTAAGTAATCTATGTATTTATCTCTCATAAGGTATTCCCCCAATATTGTTATGATATCATATATTTTTATTAATATAAAGTTTATTTAGTAATACTTGCTTTTATAAATGATTGAAATAGTGGATGTGGTTTAGTAGGACGAGATTTAAATTCTGGATGGAATTGACAAGCTATAAAGTGTTTATGTGTAGGTAGTTCTATTATTTCTATTAGGTTAGCTTGTTCATTAATACCACTAAATACTATTCCATTTTCTTCAAGTATTTCTTTGTATTTATTATTAAACTCATATCTATGTCTATGTCTTTCTAATATTTTATCTTTTTTATAGTTAGCATATGCTAGTGTTCCCTTTTTTAAAGTACACTCATAATTTCCAAGTCTAAGTGTTCCTCCCATATTAATAATTGATTTTTGATCTGCCATTAAATCTATTATAGGATTATTTGTAGTAGGATTAAATTCAGTAGAAGTTGCATCTTCAATTTTACATACGTTTCTTGCAAATTCTATTACTGCTAGTTGCATACCAAGACATATTCCTAAAAATGGAATATTATTTATTCTTGAGTAGTTTATTGCCTTTATTTTTCCTTCTATTCCTCTTGAACCAAATCCACCTGGTACAAGTATTCCTTTTGTATTTTTAAATATTTCTTTTAAATTTATATTATCTTTTTCTAATGTTTCTGAATCAATCCAATTAATTACTATTTTTTTATTATATTTGTATCCTGCATGTTTTAATGATTCAGCAACTGATATATAAGCATCATGTAGTTCTACATATTTACCAACTAAAGCAATTTCAATTTCATCTTTTAAGTTATCAACAGTTTCTATTAATTTATTCCATGATTCTAGATTAGCTTTTTTAACTTGCAAATCAAAGTGATTTAGTATTATTTCATCAATATGTTGATTATGATAATTTATTGGTATTTGATATATATTATTTACATCTTTTGAATCTATTATGTTTTCTTTTGGTATTGAACAGAATAGTGATAGTTTTTCTTTTAATTTATCATCTGTTTCATATGGTACCCTTATAACAAGTGCGTTTGGTGTTAATCCTCTGTTTCTTAAGTCTTTTACACTGTTTTGAGTTGGTTTAGTTTTTAATTCATTTGAACCAAATAGTTGTGGTATTAAAGTACAATGTACAAAGAAAGTATTATCTCTTCCTATTTCGTCTTGTATTTGTCTTAGGCTTTCAATGAATGGTTCACTTTCTATATCTCCAACTGTACCACCAATTTCAGTTATTATAATATCTGCATTACTTGAAACAGCTGCTTCATAAACTTTATTTTTTATTTCATTTGTGATGTGTGGTACCATTTGAACTGTTGAACCAAGATATTCTCCTTTTCTTTCTTTTTCAATAACGGTACTATAAATTTTACCACTTGTGATATTGGATGAATAGTTTAATTCTTCATCAATAAATCTTTCATAATGACCTAAATCTAAGTCTGTTTCACATCCGTCATAAGTAACAAAAACTTCTCCGTGTTGTATAGGATTCATCGTTCCTGGATCTACATTAAAGTATGGATCAAATTTTTGCATGAATACTTTATATCCTCTTGATTTTAATAATAATGCTATTGAAGATGCAGTTATTCCTTTACCTAATCCTGATACTACACCGCCAGTTACAAAAACATATTTTGCCATTAAAAAACACCTCTTAACTTTCATTTCTGAGAGCTAGTGGCTCTACTAAAGTATACCACTTTTTATTATTTTTTTCTATACATATTGTTTTTTTATTTTGAATATTATATAATATCGAATTGTTTAGGAGGCATATAATGGATAAATATTATTATTTAATTCCTTTGTTTGATAGATATACATATCTAAATGATATTAGATTAGATGAGATGATGAGAAGTTCATATCCTGATTTATATAATTTAGAGGAAGAAAAAGCTAGACTATACAAGGAAACTAATAATTCTCTTGATAGATATTATGAGGTAGATAAACAAGTTAAATGTTTATATAATTCATTTAATCTACCAGAGTATTTAATTTGCGTAGAAGAAAATGGTATGATGCATGAATTAATTACTAATGGTGTTATTAAAACTAGAAGAATTGCTGAGTTAGAGTGTCATGAAGTTCCATTTGATATAGCAAGTGAGTATTATAATTATAGTAATTATAATGATAAGTTATGTAGGTATTATTCAGATTTTATTTTATATAGAAATACTAATAAAATTAAAGAATTAAGATACAATACTTTAGAATTAAAAAAATAAGGAATAGTTTTAACTATTCCTTTTCACTATAATCTATAGCTAGATTTAAGACTTTTTCAAATAATCTTAAGTCTTTTTTAATTTTAGATTGATAATCGTCTCCTAGTTCTGTGTGAATATCATCAAGAGCCATTTTTACAAAATCACATTCTACATTAAATATCTCAATATAGTTTAATATAATATCTTCAATACATTCAAATTTGCATTCTTTAAGTAAGTTATACACTTTATCAAAGTTTTCCATATCTATTAAGTTTAAGTAAAACTCTTCATAGTTTTCATATAATAGATCTATATATTTTCTATCTAAATAGTTTTCTAATGTCATATTAATCCACTTTCTCAATATCAATAAAGTCTTTATTTGATATTGTTTGTTTTGTTATTAGTACTTCATCATCTATATGTAATTTTGTATTGTATTTGTCTTGTTTTATATCTAATGTTTCTATTCCTTCATCACTTAGAACTTTAAATTGTATTTTATCTCTATAAATTATATCTATTACTTGATCATCAATGTATTGTTTTGGTATTTGAATATCTAATATTTTCGCTTTATATTGTTTCATATTATCTACCCCTCTTATTTTTATTACAGTATATTTCAATTAAATCAAATACACTTATATTAAAGTTCTTTTCAAATTCATCATTACTCATAAAGAATAATTCAGAAAGAGTGTTATCTTCATTTTTAATAAGTAATCTATTTTCAATACAAAAGATTATTTTAGCTTCTAGTATTTTAAGAGGTATTTTTTCAATTAAGTTTTTATCTTTTTCAAAATTAACACCATATTCTCTAAGTATTTCTTTTTTCTGTTCAGCATTCTTAGCAATATTCCAAGTCATACCATATTTTTCAAGACCACGTATTTGATTATCTGTAAGTTTTCCATTTTTAAATTTATTTCTTTGAGTGGCAATCCATCTACCAAGTGTTATTTGTCCATTTTCATCTTCAGTTATACCATCATTAGTTTTAAATCTATTTGGTACATCAAGGTTAGAATAATATCCAAAGTATTTTTTAGCATATTCAAACATACTTTCCCATGATGGATTTTTACTTTCAAATCTCATATCTATTAGTTTTAGTTTATTAATTTGATCTTCTGTAAGTTTATTAGTATTGTATTTGATTCTTTGAGTGGCAATCCATCCTCCAAGTTTAAAGTCTTCAAATTGATAATCTCTTTTAACTTCAGATGTTTTATAGATTTCATAGTGTCTTTTAGCTATTTCATATGAGTCATCCCATGACATTAACTTATTAGTAAAGTTGAATCCAATAGCTTTAAGTTTGTTAATTTTTTCATTTGTTAATTCACCATTTTTATAAAATCTAATTTGGGTAGATATCCATTTTCCTAGTGGATAACCACCTTCAGTTTTATATTCAAATGGCATTTCTAAAGTTTTGTGTTCTTGATAGTAATTTAATGCTAGTTGATATGAATCATCCCAAGTGTTAATAACCTTTTCAGTATTAAATTTAAGTAATGTAAGTTTTTGTAATCTATCTTCATCAAGTTTGTTTTTATTAAATAATCCTTTTTGTTTACCAAGCCAGTTTTTAAGTTCAGTTTCTTCCTTTGTTTCAGCAGTTTTGATATCTAGGTTTCCATGTTTATTGAAGTATTCAACTGCAATTTCATACATTTCTTCCCAAGTTCTCTTTCTATTGTTCATATCAAAAACTAAACCGGTACTTCTTAGTTTATCTAGTTTTTCTGGTGATATTTTTCCAGTATAGAAATCTGTTTTTCTATGAGCTACCCATGTACCAAGTGATATTTTACCATTTTCATCATATTCATAACCATTATTAGTTTTAAAGTTATATGGTATATCAACTGAGTTATTGTTTTGAATATATAAGTTAACATAATTAACCATATCGTTAAATGGAATAACTATCCTTTTATCTTCAAATCTCATGTTGATACTTATTAAATCAGAAATTTTATCTTCATCAAGTTTACCTGTTTTATATAATGATCTTTGATAATAAATCCATGCGCCTAGGTTTATTTTTCCATTTTCTTTATAAGTATATCCATTATCAGTTCTAAATTGTCTTGGTATTTCTAGATGCTCATTCTTTTCAAAGAATATTCTTGCATATTTAAAGTAATCATCAAATGATAGAGTAGTTTTAGTTTCACCCCATACCATTCCAATGTCTTCTAATTTTTTAATTTTATCTTGTTTTAATGATCCCTCATTATTTTTTCTGTTTTGAAGGTTTAACCATTTACCAAGTCTAATAAATCCATTTTGATCATAATTAACGCCATCATTAGTTCTAAAGTTATATGGTATATCTAAATTGTTATAGTAGTTATAATAGTTATTTGCATATTCATAGTAATCATTCCATGATAGTTTTAATCTTTCTAATACATAGTCTAAAGTTTCATGAATATTTTTGTTTTCAATTTCTATATCAAATGTAGGATTATTTAGTTTTAGTACACTTCTATTTGGAGATTTTTTCTCTTCTTTAATTTTATCTCTTAGATTATTTTCTAATTCTTTTATATATTCATAGTTGTTTACTAAATCAATTATTACTGGAGAAGTAAGTTTATTTATTAAGATATCATCTGTATCAAAGTCTGTATAAACTATATCTCTTTTTTTACATTCTTCTCTTAACTGTCTAAGAGAGTATGACATGTATTTTTCCATTTCTTCTTTAGCATTTGCTCGTACACTTAAGCATCTTCCTAATTGTTCAAAGAACACTATATCTGAAGAAGTACTTCTTCCCATTATTACACCATCTACATTTGGGGCATGTACACCTTCATTATATTGGTTTATTGTAAACATTACTCTTAGTTTGTTACTAACATCATTTTCTTCTAAATCTTTATCATAGTAAAATGCTTCTCTATTGTGTTTTGCTTCTATACCCATTTTACTTGTTGATGTATAAAATATTATATTGTTTTCATTAGTTATTTTTTTAAACCATTTTAAAGCTTCCTTTTGTATTTCTTCAATTGTGGCTGTTTTTTCATTTATAAGGGGTGGACAAAAATAAATGTATTTTCCATTTGGCCTTATATTCTTTATCATTATGTCTTCAATACTAGGAGCTTTTTGTATTTGTCTTTTAGCTTCATTTAATAATTCTACTAGTTCTCTAAATTCACTATTATTTAAATCTTTTTTTAGTAGTTTTTCTTCAACTATTCTTTCTTCTTCAATTAAGTTTAAGTATGCACTTTTGTATATTGGTTTTGGTAATACTTTATCATTCATTGCATCTACTAGTGAATATGAGCTGACTATTTTATTTGAGAATATTTCATCAGCAGTAGGATCAGCCATATCTTTTTCTTGAGGAGTTCCTCTTTCTCTAACTGTATAAGCACTTAGACCAAGAATTTTAGCTTCAGGATGAGTTTCAATTAGTTTTTCTATATTGCTTCCCCATACTGGAGCACCTAAGTGATGCATTTCATCAAGTATAATGTAGTCTGTTTTAATACTTGCTAGGTCTCCTTCATGTTTTTCAATAAGACTAGAATATGTTCTAAATTTAATATTTGTTAAATTTAAATTTAAACTATTTATTACTTCTTTAACATGTTCAATTATTGAATTAGTAGGAGCAACATAAAGTATATCTTTAGTACTATTCTCTAGTGCAAGAGCAAGTACTATATATGTTTTACCTGTTCCAGTTGCATGTACTAGTAGCTGAGTATTTTTTCCATTATTAAAACCATCTCTTACTAATCCATAAGAAACTAAGTTATGATTATATAAGTTTAGTACATCGATTGTTTTATGCATATTAAAACTCCTGTATTACATATATCATTATAATACATTTTTTATGAAAATTGAATAATTAAGTAAAAAGTGATAATATAATTAAAAGGGATGTGATTAAATGAGTGATTATATTTTGTGGATATTATTACTTAGTTTATGGAATGTAATATTGTTTTATGGCAAGTCATTTGGTTTATCTGTAATATTATTTATGGTTCCACTTAGTTATTTTATGTATTATTTTTTAAAGAAAAATAATAAAATAAAAAATAAAAAAGGATTATTATATTTTATACCTATTATTTTATTATCACTTAGTTATTTTATATTTGATAATGAATTATTCAGTGTATTAAATGTACCAGTAATAGTTGGATTGTTTATACTTATGTATATTTTTACTACTAATCCTATTTATAATTTAAATATATTATCAAATGATTTTTTTAGTTTATTATTTAATCCATTTAATTATATAAGTAGATTATTTAGAATAACTAAGTATAAAATTGGTAATATATTTCATATATCTGATAAGTCTAAAAAGATATTAAAAACAATAGTAATAGTAGTACCAGCAACATTAATAGTAGTTGGTTTATTATCATCTGCTGATATGGTATTTGGTAAAATATTTAATACTTTTTTTGATAAGTTATTTGATATTATTGAAGATTTATTATTAGATCATTTGATTGCTAGAATAATATGTTTTGTTCTTGTTTTCTTTGCAATTGGATGTACATGTATGTATTTATTATATGATTATAAAAATTTAGAAGTTAAGAATAATAGTAAAGGTGTAAAAGACCAGTTAACTATTAAAACACTAATTACTGTTTTAAATATAATATATGTAATATTTGATTATATTCAAATTAAATCATTAATATTACATAAAGTAAGTAGTTCAATTGATTATGCTAGATATGCAAGAGAGGGATTCTTTGAATTGATGTTAGTTACATTTATAAATGTAATGATAATATTAATTTCAAAAGCATTTGAAAATAAAAAGAACGATAAAGAAAATAGATATGTTAAGGTTATGAATGTTATTATGATATTCTTAACAACTATAATAGTTGCTTCATCATTCTTAAGAATGCATATGTATGAAGCTCAATTTGGATATACTACTTCAAGAGTATTAGTATTTGCTATTTTGATAACTGAATCTATATTATTAATACCAACAGTTATGTATATATTTAATAGTGAAGTTAATATTGTAAGAAGTTTCTTAATAATAATTATATCTGCTTACGTAATAACTAACTATTGTAATATTGACTATATGGTTGCTAGAAGAAATGTTAATAGATATTATGCTAATAAGAAGTTAGATGTTGATTATTTAAAAAACTATCATACAGATAATATTCCGGTATTATTAGATTTATATAATAAAACAGATGATAATGATATTAAAGATAATTTAGATTATTATTTTAAAGCTGTTAAGGAAAATATATTAGAAGAAAAAAGTGTATTTGAATTTAATTTATCTAAGATTAAAGCAGAAAAACAAATAACTAAAAGATTTAATGATTATTCAGTTAATGAATAATCATTTTTTATACAATTATATATTATTTTGTGATATACTTTAATAGTAGGAGAATGTTATGAATGAAAGAGAAAGAGCTTTAGATCATAAGTGTCCTGGATGTGGTGCGAAGATAGTTTTTTCACCAGATTTGGGTAAATGGAAATGTGATCATTGCGGTGGAGAATATGATTTAGAAACTTTACAAAAGTATAATAATGCAAGTAGTAAAGAGAATAATAGTCAAGTTGAAAATGAAGTAAATACTGATTATGTAGAATACCATTGTAAGAATTGTGGAGCTAAGATTATAGCTGATGAACAAACTGCTGCTACTTTTTGTGTTTATTGTGGTAATACTGCAATACTTAAAAGTAAATTATCTGGTAAGTTTGCTCCTTCTAAGATAATACCTTTTAGTAAAACTAAAGAAGAAGCACTTGAAGCTTTTAGAAGTTTAAATAAAGGTAGACCTCTTATGCCTAAATTCTTTAATAAGAAAGAAAACATTGAAAAGATTTCTGGAGTTTATATTCCATTTTGGTTATATGATGCTAAAAGTGATGGAAAAGTAGATAGTGATTCAAGAAAAGTTACTTCTTGGACTACTGGTAATTATTCTCATACTAAAACAGATTATTACAATGTAAGTAGAGATGTTTCATTAAACTATAATAGAATACCAGTAGATGCATCAACTAGATTTGCAGATGATATTATGAATACTATTGAACCGTTTGATTATAATAAAATGGTTGATTATAATCATGCTTATTTGTCTGGATTTTTAGCAGAAAAATATGATGTAGAGAGTGCTGATGCGCAAAAGATTGCATTAAAAAGAGCAACTCAATCTACAAAAGATTTAATAATGCAATCAATGTCCCAATATACTACAAATAGATTAAAAAATGAAAATATTACTGCTGATATCACTAATACAGAATATGTATTATTACCAGTATGGATGGTTAATGTTAAGTATGGAGGAGAGTTCTATACATTTGCAATGAATGCTCAAACTGGTGAATTTGTTGGTAATATACCTGTAGATAAAAAGAAAGCTGTTATGTATGGAGTTATGATATTTTTAATAGTATTTGTTATCATTAGTGTGATTTCATACTTAATATTTATAGGAGGTTAAGATGAAGAAGTATTTTAAAATAATATTTGCAGTCTTTATTCTTCTATTTAGTGTTAATGTATACGCTAGTGGTTATAAAGATGGCTCTGATAGAAATACAATGGAAAAATATGGAGTTAATAAACATTGGACAATTAATGAAAGTAATTTAAAAAATGTTCTTTCTACTCCTAAAGTAGATGCTAGCAAAAAAATATATGATTATGCTGAAATACTAACAGATGAAGAGGAAACTCAAATTAGATCTTACATTGGAGAGTTTATTGAACACACTAATATGGATATGGTATTTGTTACAATTAATATGGCATATACATATGACAAAGATAATGAAGATTATGCTGCTGATTTTTATGATTATAATGACTTTGGATTAGATCTTGAAAAATATAGTGGAGTGCTTTTATTAAGAAATGCATATAGTAATGATCCGTATTATGATGTTTATATGTTTGGTAATGCCCAATTATATTATGTTGGTGATAGAGCAAGTAATATGCTTGATGACATATATCCATATTTTTCAACTCATCAATATTTAGAAGGATTTAGGATATTTAAAGAAGATTTTCAAAGAGATTATGATAATGGTGTTGCATTACCTGATTATTATGTTGATGATGATGGTTATTTACATAAAGATAAAGGAGCATTTAAATTACCATATTTTGCAAGTATTATAACTGGAGCAATAGCTAATTTAATAGCTATACCAATTATGGTTAAAAAGAATAAAATGGTAAGTGTTGCAAAAGAAGCTGGAGTATATTTAGATAGAGCATCTATTAATTATAAAGTTAAGACTGATCAATTTGTAACAACCCATACAGTTACTCATAGAATTCAAAGCGAATCTTCTGGTGGAGGTGGAGGTTTTTCTTCATCAAGTGGGTCATCAGGAGGAGGCCACAGTAGTGGTGGTGGAAGACACGGATAATAAGCATAATGTACATTATGCTTTTTTCTTGACAAAATAAGGGTTTGTTGCTAATATATATGGTACTTTTTAGGGGGAGTAATAAATGAAAAAGATTGAATTTGATAAAGAATTATATGAAATGGATACTATTAGTGATGTGTGTAATTATTTAGAAGATAATAATATTGATACAAGTGTTACTAAACTAATATATGGAGATTTACTTAAAGATGTTGAAATGGTTAAAAAGTATGTAATTTACTCTAATTATATGAATGATTTATTTGAGGCAACTGATACTTATCCTTATTTTGAACCAATAGGTATTGAATCTTTTAGTGAAGTTGAAGTAGATGAAAAACTAAATACATTTAGACTAGCATGTAAAGATTTATTTGATGAAAAAATAAGTAAGGATGAATTAGAAACTATTATTGAAGAGAATAAAATATATGATGTATTTTTTATGATTAATACATTCTTAATAGAAAAGGGATATGATATTGAACTTTGTGTTCTTAGTAACTTTAGTTTAGCTTCAGTTAGTGATAAAAGTGGATTTGATATCGATGAAATAATCAGATTTCATGAAGTATTTAATGTTGATGATTATGAAGAAGTTTTAGAGCATAGGATGACTTATAATATTTTAGATGTTAATTATGAATTATATAAAGATGATAGTGATACATATTCTTTTAATGCTATTAGTAATGATGTACTAAATAGTTCATATGATGATATTGTATATTATATGGTTTATCACATTGATGAAATGAAAAAATTAAATGGTAGAAAATTGATGTTAGATAAGCAGGAATAAATCCTGCTTTTTTAATTGATAAAAAGTTCTTAGATTGATATAATTAGTATATATGGAGGATGTATGCTAGTAAGTAATAATTGGAAAGATTATGAATGTATAGATGCTGGTAATGGTGAAAAGTTAGAACGCTGGGGACAAGTAGTACTTAGACGACCAGATCCTTGGGCATTATGGACTCATAAAGATAGTAGTGAGTGGCATAATTATCATGCAGTGTACCATAGAAATGATAAAGGTGGAGGGTACTGGGAAAACGTTAAAAAGTTTCCTGAGTTTTGGACTATTAAATATAAAGATTTAACTTTTAAAGTTAGTCCTACTGGGTTTAAGCATACTGGTTTATTTCCAGAACAAGCAGCTAATTGGGATTTTATAATTGATAAAATTAAAAATTCTAAAAAGAGAGTTAAAGTTTTAAATTTATTTGCATATACTGGAGCAGCCACTATGGCAGCATCCTACGCAGGAGCAATAGAAGTAGTACATGTAGATGCATCTGCTGGTATGAATGAATGGGCCAAAGAAAATGCTAAATTATCTCATTTAGAAAATAATAAAATTAGATATATATGTGATGATTGCTTAAAGTTTGTTCAAAGAGAAAAAAGAAGAGGAAACAAGTATGATGCAATTATAATGGATCCTCCTACATATGGAAGAGGACCTGCTAAAGAATTATGGAGATTTGAAGATAGTTTAAATAAATTAATTGAAGAGTGTATTGATTTATTAACTGATGATGCTTTATTCTTATTAATTAGTTCTTATACAAAGGGTATAACTCCTTGTATATTAGAAAATATTCTTACTTCATCATTTGAAGGTAAGAAAAAAGGTAAAATTAAAACTGATGAGTTAGGAATAAAAATATCAAAAACTAATATGTTTCTTCCTTGTGGAGTATATGGAAGGTGGGAAAAAGATGAATTTTAAAATGTCTGTTAAAATAGCTTTTGTTATTATACTTAGTGTAATATTAGTTGGATTAATATTTATTATTAATGATAAAACTGGTAAGAGAGCTCATATTTATGATCCACTTGTATTAAGTGATTATGTTATTGAAAATGAAAGTAAAAAGTGTGATAATGGTGAAGAGTATTTGTATGAAGATGATAATTACAAGTATTATTTGCCTTGTAAGAGTAGTTATAATATTTATCTTCAATGGGATGATGGAGCTAGAGATTTAGTTAAAGATGCTTTAAATAATAAGAAGGTTAATGTTGATTCTTTAGTTGAACATGGACTAAAAGTGATTAAACATGCAAAATAATATAGAAATATTATATGAAGATAATCATTTGTTAGTTGTTGTAAAACCAATTAATATTCCAGTACAAGAAGATAAAAGTAAAGATAAAGATTTACTTACTATGTTAAAAGAGTATTTAAAAGAAAAGTATAATAAACCAGGTAATGTTTATCTAGGACTAGTTCATAGATTAGATAGGCCTGTTAGTGGAGTAATGGTTTTTGCTAAGACTAGTAAGTGTGCTTCTAGATTATCTGATCAAATTAGATTAAATAAGTTTAATAAAATTTATTATGCAGTTGTTGAGAATAAAATAGAAGATAGTGGTGTTTTAGTAAACAAACTACTAAAAGATACTAAGAATAATATTGTTAAAGTAGATGATAAAGGTAAGTTATCTAAGTTAGAGTTTATTAAAATTAAAACTATTAATAATTTAAGTTTAATAAAGATTAAACTTTATACTGGAAGAGCTCATCAAATTAGAGTACAATTATCATATAAGGGTAATCCATTATATGCAGATCAAAAATATAATAAGAATGCTCATAAAAATGAACAAATTGCTTTGTTTGCTAAAAGGTTAGAATTTTATCATCCAATAAGTAATGAGCTTTTGAGTTTTGAAGTTGATTTGCCTAAATGGTATCCATTTAATATATTTAAGGAGTAAAAGGGATATGGAAGAATTTGAAAATGATACTAATTATTTAGATCAACATTTTTTAGTTGATAAAAGTGTTATGAATACATTTATTGATGCTTGTAGTTTTAGAATAAATGAAGATGTTGTTGAAATAGGTCCTGGTAAAGGAGAATTAAGTGATATTATAGCAAGAAGAGTAAATCATTTAACATGTATTGAAATAGATAAGAATTTAGAACCATTTATTAATGTTTTAAAAGATAAACATAATAATGTAGATGTAATGTATGCTAATGCACTAAATGTATTTATTCCAACATGTGATAAAATAGTTTCTGCATTACCATATTCTATAACTGAACCATTTATTGAAAAGCTAATTAGATGTGAATTTAGTGAATCTATATTAATAGTAGGTAAGAAATTTGCAGATAGTGTTATTAATCATAAACATAATAAATTAGCATTACTTACAAATTCATTTTTTAATGTAGAAAAAGTAATGGATATACCACCTGAAGCATTTAATCCTGCTCCTAGAGTAATGTCATCTATTATTAAATTAACTAAAATTAATAGAGAAGATTTACATCATAGTTTTAAAAAGTTTATATTTAGGGAATTATTCTTTAATAGAGATAGAAAACTAAAAAATAATTTAATGGAATCTTTAATAGAATTTGTTAAATTACATGGTAAAAAACTTACTAAGAAAGAAAGTAAGTCTATTATTGAATCATATAATTTACCAAAAGAGATATTAAATAAAAAGATGGAAAATCTATCTAATGAAGAATATGATATGTTATATGAAGTATTAAAATAAATGAATAAGGTTTACTTATTCATTTTAATTTACCATCAGTTATTCTGGAAACAAGTAAAGATGATGCACTATCACCTACAACATTTAATACAGTAGCAGGAGCATCTATAATAGTTGCGATTATTGTAAGAAGTAATATGTTTGAACTACTAAGACCTAGCATAGTAACTATTAGTGTTTCAGATATACTTCCTCCTCCAATTGGAACAGCTACTATTAATAATGTTGCAAGTAGTGCTATTAATATTATTTTAGGAGTACTAATATTTAAATTAAATAGATTAACTAAAAACATTATTTTAAATACACTACCTATAATAGATCCATCTTTATGAAAATTAACTCCAAGAGCAATAGTAGTATCTGCTATATCACTTTTAACTCCCATTTTTTTAGTACACTCTTCATTAACTGGAATACTAGCAGCAGAAGAACATGTTCCAAGAGCAGTAATAGTTGATGGAGTAATATTCTTCCAATAAGTTTTTAGTGCTTTTTTACCACCAGCAGTATATGCATATATTGAATAGATAATAAAGTAGAAAAATAAAGCTACTATTAAATAAATTACAAATGTTTTAGTAAAACCAAGTGCTAATTCTTTTCCAAAAGTACCAACTAATGAAGCAAAATAGCAACCTAGTCCAATTGGAGCATAATACATTAGAATATTAATATACTCTTTGATTATTAAATTTATTTTGTCTAATAAGTCTATTATATTTGAAAGTTTTTCTTTGTTTTTATTAATACATATACCACATAATATAGAAAATACTATTAGTGCAATTATATTATCTTTAGATAGTAGTTTACTAAAATCATTAACACTAAGTGAATTAATTATTCTACTAAGTATATTTATACTTTCTGTTTCCTGTGTTTGATTTAATGGAATATTTAAATTATTAATATCTATTAGTTTTATTGATTTGGTTATTAATAAACTAATAAGAGCACTTATAAGAGAAGTAATTATAAAAATAATAAATATGTTTCTTAGTATTTTTTCTATTCTTTTAGGATGTTTCATTTTAGCAATACTGCAAGTTAAAGTGGTAAATATAAGTGGTATTATAATAACTAATAATAAGTTTAAAAATAAGTCGCCAAATGGACTTAATACACTTGCTTTTTCTTTAAATATTAAACCAACTATACTACCAATTATTATAGATAATATTAGTATAAATGATTGTTTGTTTTGTTTAATTATTTTACTCATAATCCCCCTTTCATTTAATTATATTTTTAAATTATTATTTTATACTTTTGACTATTAAAAAATATAATGATAGAATTAAATTAAGGTGAGTATATGAGTAGGGTATTAAATATAGTCTTAACTATAGTAGTTATAATATTAGCTTCATATATTATTTATGATAAAGTATTAGATAAGAATTATGTAGAAGATATTAAGAAAGAAACTATAAAGAAAGATAGTGTTAAATACTATTCTTTTTCAAAAAATAATACTAATAAATCAATATACTTATTTGATGATAATAGATATTATTATAGTATATCTAATAATAATGAATGTACTAGCTGGTCAATCGGAGATTATGTTTTAAAAGATAAAGATTTAACTTTAACAGAAAGGTATCATTCTAATTGTGATAGTTGTTATTATACTGATAATTTAAATATATATAGTTTTGATTATAATGAAGATAGAATTATTAGTGACAACAAAGAAATACTTAGTTTAGCAAGTGTTGGTATTGTACCAATTGTAGATGTTGAATTAATAGATGGTATTAGAAATTGTACCAAATAATGGAGGAAAAATGGAAGAAAAAACGGGATTATATGTTGGGTTAGTTGCAATTATATTAGCAGGAATAATAGCTTATTTTATTAGTTCTTTTGTTAATAGTGGTACTGTGTTTAAATAATAATTTGAATAGGAGGAATATAAAGTATGATGGATAAAAAGACATATTGGGCAATGACAGCAATTATTGCTATTTTGTGTGTAATGCTAGGATGTTTTATTGGAAGTAGGTATATGCCAAAAGATAAACCTACTGAATTTGCTAATAAGCCTGAAGAAACAAAAATAGAAGATAAAGTATTAACAGTTTCTGATGTAGTTGGAGAGTATTCTTATGAATATGAAGAAAATAATGAACAAATGAAATATAGTTTATTATTATATAACGATGGTTCATATAAGAGAGTTAACACTTTAATAGAACCGGCTTGTGGTTCATATATGGCAGGAAAGTATCAAGTAGTTAATAATAAGATTGAACTTGAAGATGTTTATTATTATGAATGTGATGCTTGTTATCATAGAAAAACTTCAAATCAATTTTCTAGTTCATTTAATAATATGACTGCTACATTAGAAAACAATACTATACTATTAGTTGAAGGTGTTAAAACATATAATCTTAATAAAATTTCTTCTGAACCAGGTGAACTTATTAATAATCTATTAACACCTGAAAATGATGAAAGTCTTAAAGATTGTACTAATATAGAGAAAAAATAAAAATTCTTAAATTTTTTAAGAATTTTTTTATTTTAAATAAAGTACATCTAAATCAACTGCTCCATTAATACCATTAACTTCACCAGTACTTGTAAATTGCCACATCATATAGTTTTTTTCATAGTCATTATTATTTGTATAATATGCTAGCCATGTTTTGTCATAATCTTTCCATATTCTATTTAGGTAGTATGCGCTTCCATAAAGCATACCTTCATATCCTTCTTTTTCTAGTTCTGTTATAAATGTGCTTGCTAAATCATTTAATCTTTTAAAGCTAATTTTATATGAATTAAAGTCAGACCAATCTTCCCAATCAAATGCGATTGGAAGATCAATTTTTTGATGATCGAGTGTTTTTAAAATAAAGTCTACTTGTTCTTTAACTTCTTTTTCATTTTTGGCATAAGAATAGAAATATAAACCAATATCTATGTTTTGTTCTTTTGCTTTTTTTATGTTATTTAAATACCAATTATCTAGTTTAATTTCTCCTTTGTTAGTATGACCAAAACCAATTCTAAGTATTGCAAATTCTACACCATCATTTTTTACTTTCTCCCAGTCTATATCATCTTGCCATGCTGATACATCTATTCCTATTTTAGTTTTGTCATTTTTATATTTTTTAATATATTCTTTTATTGGAGTTAGTTTAATTTCATCATCATCATTGTTATTGTTGTTTGAATTATTTTGTTTTTCAATAACATTAAGTTTAAAGTCTTTTGTTTCTTTATTACCACTTGAATCTTCTGCTACATAAGTTAGATTATATTTACCAACTTTGTTTATATCATATTCTCCTTCAATATAACATTTTGGTGTGTTATCATAATTGTCTCCACATAGAAACTTATTTACTAAATCTATATCATTTCCAACTGTTGTTGTTTTAGTATTACTTCCAAGTATCATTGGTTTTGTAGAATCTATTATGTTATATTTTATATAATATTTATCATCTATATATATATTCTCTCCGAGTTTTTCTGTATTAAGTAAACCTTTGGCGTCATCATTAGTTATATCTTTTAGATATATTGTTGAATCATACTCAAAAGAAAGATTTGAAATAATAGTTAAATCTTTTTTTTGTACTTTATAGTAGGTTAGAAAATTATTAAAACCTAGAATAATAAATAACAACATTAGAACATAATTTTTTTTCATAATATAGTTATAACATAAAAACAATTTTTAATAAATATACACATTATATACATATTTATATTTAATTCTTTTACTTTTAGTAAAATATGTTATAATATTATTAGATAATAGGAGGAAGAGAAGATGGAAAAACAAAAAAACAATCAATTACTTATGATAGCTGCTTTGTCACTAGTTGTGTTATTTATGACAGTAGGTTTCGCACTTTATGAAAGTTCATTAACTGTTCATGGTACTACTACTGTAAACCCTGCAACATGGAGTGTGCATTATATAACTAATACATATGCTGAATCAACTAATAGTGTAGCTGCTACTAGTAAAACAATTACTAATACAGATGTTACATATTCAGTTACTTTAGATAAACCTGGTGATTTTTATGAGTTTACTATCGATGTAATTAATGATGGTAGTTTTGATGCTAAGTTAACTGCTTTAACTATGACTGCTTTATCTGCAGCTCAACAAAAGTATTTAACTTATACTGTTACTTATAACGGTGTTGATTATACAGCATCTCAATCTAACTTAAATATTGCATTACCATGTACTACTGGATCTAACACTAAGACTATGAAAGTTAGAGTAACTTATGTTCAACCAGAAAATAGTACAGATTTACCAACAAGTTCTGTTGATGTAACTTTAAATGCATCTTTAGATTACATTCAAGATTAATAACGAACAAACCACTTTAAAGGGGTGGCTTTTTATGAAGACAAATACTAAAAATATTTATATTAGTGAGATAGTTATTTTGATGGCTATTATTTCACTATTATTTACTATAAGTAATCCTTCATATGCATTTAGAATAGTTTGTGTTCATGTATTTTTAGGGATTTCTTTAGTTATATTATTTCAATCATTTGGCTGGAAAAAAGATAATGGTTATTTAAAAAATAGTACGGCAAGAACATTAATTTCAATGTTACTTTCGTATTTAATAATAATATATTCGCTTGGTATTATATTAGGATTTAATAAGGGTTTTGGTTTTAGTTTAAATTATGTTAAAACTTTAGTTTCTACTATATTATTTATATTAGAGCTTGAGTTTATAAGACATATGATCGCTAAAAATTCTCTAAATTCTAAAAGACCAATTATTATATTTACAATACTTAGTATTATTTTAAATGTGGTATTAGAAATTAATATTAACAATTTAATGACTTCTGAGGATAAGTTTATATTTTTAAGTACAATTATATTTCCTGTAATTGCTGAAGAATCTCTTTGTAGTTATTTAACTTATAAGATTTCTTTATTTCCAAGTTTGATTTATAAGTTTGTTACTAAACTATATATATTTATAATACCAATAGTACCTGATTTGGGTAATTATATTTATTCATTTGTTAATGTACTATTTCCTTATTTAATATATGTTGTTATTAATAAAGTATTAGTTAAGTATGAGAAAATAAAGTCTAATTTAAAAAAGGTTAATTTAACTATTTTATCAATGCCACTAGTATTACTATTTATATTGTTAGTAATACTTGTTTCTGGTTTGTTTAAATACAAAATGATAGCAATTGGTTCTAATTCAATGAAACCTATTTATAGTAGAGGGGACGCTATTATATATGAAAAAATTAATAGCGAAAAAATAAACGTTGGAGATATATTAGTCTTTCAAGATGGTAAAAAAATTGTAACCCATAGAGTAGTAAAAAAATATTATACTAATAATATGTATTACTTTTCTACTAAGGGAGATAATAATGATACAAAAGATCCAAATGATGTTAGTTCATCATATGTTTTAGGAAGAGTAATATTTAAAACAAAGTATATTGGTTATCCAACTGTTTTAATAAATGAATTCTTTGAAAGGAGTAAATAGATGAAAAGATTTAAAATAAATAAAATTATTCAAATTCTATTTGTTTTGCTTTTCTTTTTTGGCGTATTCGCTGTTTATTTAGGTTGTAACAATAACAAAAAAGTACAATTCAAATACGACGAAAAAAGTGATATAACATATAAAGTATATCTAAAGCCAAATCAATTTTTTGATACTCCTTATTTAGAAGAAAATAAGACTTATATTGCTAGTTTAATTGATTATGTTGATGTAGGTTTTGATTATAGTTCTAATTTTAGTAATAATCTTAATGGTGAAGTTAAATATAAATATGTTGTTCTAGTTTCTGCTGACAAAAAAGAATCTAGTGGTTATTATTGGCAGAAAGAATATGATTTATCAGACTTTAAAACAGTTAAATTAGATAACAATAATCAAGTGGCATTTAGTGATCATGTTAAACTTAAATATGACACTTATAATAACATTTTAAATAAGTTTAAAAAAGAATATAGTCTAGTTACTGATGGAGTAGCTAAGGTTATGTTAAAGATAGAAAATAAATCTGATATAGTTGGTATTAATGAACCAGTAAATATTAGTTCTATTTCTAGTTTATCTATACCATTACTTGAAAAATCATTAGAAATATCTATGAATAAAGATGCTACTAATAATAGTAAAACTATTACTTTCGATGAAGTAGATGAAAGTATACCTTATACTATTTATAAAGCACTTGGTGTTATTATGATGATTCTTTCTATAATCGGATTTATTAATGTTACAATTGATAGACGTAAATTTAAAACTCAAAATGAGTATGAATTATCTTTAAGAAAGATTTTAGATAATTATGATAGCATTATTGCTAATATTGAAAATGTTCCACCATTTAGTGAATCTAAAATTATCAATTTAAGTTCATTTGGGGAATTGTTAGATGTATATAATGAAGTAAGAATGCCTATTAATTATTATCAAAACCCTAATAGAGATAAAAGTACATTTCTTATTATTAACGATAATATTGTATGGATTTATAGTTTGAAAAAAGAGAGTTGATAATATTGAAAATTATAAAAAAGAAAAATGATAAGACAGTTATTAATATTAATGTAGTTATGTCTATATTATTAGTAGTTGTCTTGTCTTTTATTTCTGTTGGATATGCTCTTTATAATCAAAATTTGGATGTAAATGGTACTGTTGGATTAACAGCTCAAGGTAAAATAGCTATTACTAATGTTGTATTAAAGTCATCTATTAATGTACCTAGTGGTGTAAATCCTACTTGGACAGATAATAGTGTTAACTTTGATTTAACATTCGAAAAGCAACCTGGATCTACTGATCCAAATTATCAAGCTGTTTATACAATTACTATTTCTAATAACACATTTTATGATTTTGATTTTAATTTGGTAGGTTATAATCCAACTATTTATGATTCAAATGGAACCCCTGTTGATCCATCTTTTTTGACTGTTTCTTTTAGTGGAATAAGTTATGGAGATAAAATACTAGCAGGAGATACAGTAACATTTGATGTTACACTTGACTTTAATCCTAATGTAGATGATACTTATACAATAGATGGAGAATTAAATACTGATTTACATGAAGAACCACATGGTAGTTTACTTGGAAGTATACCAGCAAACTCTACTGGGGATTTAAGAGAATCTCTAAATCATGATATAGTTGGTTTAACACTAACTGTAGTTAACTCTTATCAATCTTCAAGGTCTTTTACTATAAATATAACTGATACAGCTCACTTTAGAATAACTGATCAAAATGGAAATAATCTTGGTTCTCTTAGTATAAATGGAGGAGAAACTAATACTTATAATTTCTACATAAAAAGAGTAGATAATGCAGTTTTTGCTAGTGATTCTTTTGATAATGGAATATATATTTCTTATGTAGATAATTCTTATGTTGATTGTGGTAATGTAACATTACTTGTTGATGAACAACAAATAGATGATACAACTCCACCTGTTATTAGTAATGTTAGTGTTAGTATTAATAATGCTACTAGTAATAATACAAGTGATAATACAGTTGGATCAGTTACAGTTACTTGGGATGGAGAAGATAGTGAGTCAGGTGTTAAAAAGTACTATGTAGTTGATAATAATGGTAATACTTACCAAACTACTGATAGTACAAGAACACTTACAATAACTGGTCTTGCGGATGGAACATATTCATTTAAAGTATATGGAGAAAATAATCATGGTTATAAAGCAAGCAATCAAGACATAAGTAGTGCAACTACAGCTAGTGGATATTGTTCTTCTTCTACTTCTGGTTCTTATGATTGGCATTATACTGTAACACTTTCTGGACAGTATATGAAAGCGCTTACTAACACTGCAGTAAATAGAGGATATGATTATTCAACAACGCTTAATGCTCAAGATAATAGTGGTACTTATTCGTATTCACTTCCAAACACAATTACTGTTTCTATGGGTGGTAGTTCTATATCATCAGGTAATGGTGCAGGACAATATACTTACTCAAATAGTAGTGGGGCATTTACCGTGCGTAGTGTTACTGGTGATATAGCAATTACATGTAATGCTAATAGAACTTTTAGTGGTTGTGGTTAATTTTATAAACGATTAAAGTTATTATTAATAAAACAATACTAAATATTTGATTAGGGTTTAAAAAGTAATAACTGTATCTTAAAAATTCAAGATTAAATTTTAAAATAGAAATAGCTATTATAGTAATATAAGTTATTTCTTTTTTATTTTTATTAGTGTTTGAATATAAAAATAACATAAAGAATATTATTACTTCTAGAGGTTGTATTGGAAATAATGGTTTGTTAATAATATGTGGATACATTATATTAAATATTCCATGATATTCCTCTCCATAGCAGCACCCATTAAATGTGCAAGCTAGTTTTCCAAAACTATATATTAAGGGTAGTGAAATAATAGAATATTTAATTACTTTTCCTTTACTTGGAAATATTTTTTCATAAACAATAGATGCTACTATTACACCAACAAGTCCTCCGTATGAGGCAAGAGGAGCTTTTAAAAAAGTTGTTTCTTTATAGTAAAAGACAACATTAAATAGTTTTGCAAATATAATTGCAAAAACAAAAAGCATTATAAAAAATAATATTGATTTTTTATTTAATATTTTTTCATTGTATAATGATAGTAATATATATAGTATTCCAACTATTAAAGATAATACTATCAATACTTGATAAATTGGGAAATCTATTTTATTTATAATCATAGAAAAATTATATCATAAAAAAATAGTAAATACTATTCTAGTTCTTTTACTATTTTCTTAAATTCTGTTCCTCTATCTTCAAAGCATTTATATTGATCCCAGCTTGCACAAGCAGGACTAAGTAATATTACATCTCCACTTACTGCATTTTTATATGCATCTTTTATTGCATCTTCTAGTGTTTCGTTAACTATACATTTAATATTTAGTTCTTTACAAAAATCATCTATTCTATCTTTAGTTTGACCAAATGAACAAACTAGTTTAACATTTTTCATATAGTCTTTTAAATCAGCAAAAGAGTGTCCTCTATCTAAACCACCAAGTAGAAGAATGGTTGGTTTTTTAAATGTATTTAGAGCTATTTGGGTACTAGTAACATTAGTGGCTTTAGAATCGTTATAAAATTCTATTCCATTAAGTGTTCTTGTGTATTCAATTCTATGTTCTACTCCAGCAAATTCTTTTAATGTTTTAACAATAACATCATTTGATACATTATAGTATTTAGCTATCATAATAGCGCACATTGCATTTTCATGGTTATGTTTACCTTGTAATTTAATGTCTTTAGTATCTATAATTTCTTCTCCAAAGTAATAAATTTTATCATTTTCTATATAGCATCCATCAATTTTTTTAGAACTTGAAAAGTATTCTTTAGTGCTTTTGATATCTTTTGTAATTCTATATGCATCTTCATTATCATAGTTAATTATTGCTATGTTTTTCTTTGTGTGATTTTGAAACATTCTTACTTTATTTTCATTATAATAATCTCTTGTTTTGAACATATCTAAATGTGCTTCAAATATATTAGTAAGTACTGCTATTTCTGGATTAAAGTCATAAAAGTCATGTAATTGAGGCACTCCTATTTCCATAATTAAATAATCGTTTTCTTTAATGTTATCTAATATTTGGCATAGTGGGAATCCAATATTACCTGCTAAGTGAGTTTTACCAGGATACGCATTTGACATTATTTCATAAGTTAGTGAAGTGGTAGTTGTTTTACCATTAGTACCAGTAATAGCTGCAAGTCTTACTCCTTTAGGTAATAAATGATAAGCCATTTCTATTTCATTTATTACTTTTATATTATGTTCCTGTGCATAAACTAAATATTTATGATCAAACTTAACTCCTGGGTTTTTAACTATATAATCGAAGGTTTCATCTAATATATCATCTGGGTGTGATCCAAGTATTACTTTTACTCCTAAATCTTCTAATTCTTTTATATGACTTTCATCTTGTTTTTCATTCATATCATTTAAAACTATTTCATTGTTTCTCTTAGCTAGTACCTTTGCGGCTTCATATCCGCTTCTAGCCATTCCAAGAATAAAAATCTTTTTATTTTCAAACATATTTATCACCAATATAATTATATTATATTTATAATAAACTATCAAATTAATTGTTTATTTTATACATGCTATTGTGTTATAATTACTATAGGAGAAGAGTATGGAAAAGGAAATATTATTAAATGATAAAGATATAAAAGTAAAATGCATTATTGAAGATGGTAATGTATATTTTGAGTTTGATAAGAATTTAGAGTTCCTTAATAATCTACTTCGAATTGAAAGAAATAATGATTTAATATTTGTTTATCTAGGTTTAAAGAAAATACTTAGAATAGAAGGAAAGAATGTGGAGAAGATTCTAAGTGTATCTATGAGTGAAATTAGAATACTAAGAGCTCTATATGAAAATAATAAAGATATTAATTCATTAAATGTAATAGATTATTTTGAAACTGTAAAAAATAATGTTTCCAAGAGTAGTTTTAGCCTTAAGTTCCTAAAAAGAACTAAAACTAAAACTGAATCACATGCTTCTTTAACTGAAATATTAGAGTCAGTAGAATTAATTAGATTTTTAAATGAATATGATATTAAATATCCAATGAATGAATATGGATTACTAGACTTTAATAATGGTAAATATTATACTTATGAAGAAGTTAAGTATAATGGATGGCTTACTAATTTAGAAAACTCTATTAGAGTAAATTTAGCTAGAAATGTAACTCCTCAAGAGTTAGAAAATGCTAATAAAAATAGAGAGAAACTATTAAAGCTAGCTTGTGTATCACTAGAAGATATGCTAGGAGATACAGTTGAATGGAAGAAAATAGAAACTGATATTAAAAAAGCTAGTGATGATATTATTGATCAAATTAGAGATATTGATGATAATATGCAAGGTAAAAGCAGAAGTGAAAAGAAAAGACTTAATAAGGGTAAAAACAAATTAAATGAAAAACTAAACAAACTAAATAATCTTAAGTCTGCTCAAGCAGCTAAAATACTTTATAATGAACTATTAAACATTAGTTTAGACAAACTAACTAATGATAAAATTAGTTATTCAACCATTAGTTTTTCTAATGATTCAAGAATTGAATTTATGTCTAAAAAACATACTAATGATAAGAGATTTTCATTTATATATAGTATTGATAAAAACAAGAGCGTTAAAAAGTTTGATGATTTTTCAAGAAGTTTAGAATCATTATTTCAAAGTAATTCAGTTATTGGTTGCGATATAACTGGTTTTGAGGAATATGATTCTAGTGAATACGATAGCTTAAAAGAAAAACTAGAAAGTATTTTACCAGTACTTAGAATACATAATGATAGTGTTTTAAGAATTCATGCTTGTGACTTTGTAGATTCATCTAATAGTATTCATGAAGTACTAAAAGCTATTCGTGAAACTATGAATAAAATAAATGAATCATGTGTAGATTTATTTGGTAAAGAATGGGGAACATTTAATCCTCCTAGTATTAGAATAGCAAATTGTTTAAAATTAGATGAAAAAGATGATTTAGTAAGTTTAATTAAATCATTTGATGCAACTATTGAATATAATTTAAGTTCTAATAGAGCACTTAAGAAAGTAAGTGATTATAGTAAAGTATCACTAGCATACTATGATAAAAATAATATTAAGTATGTATTTTCAACAGATGGTAATGGTATGTATTATACAGATACAACTAGTAATTTAGTTGGTACAGATGATATAAAAGAAGCTATTAATGAAGTTAAAAATATAAAAGTTGAACCAATTGAAGAAGAAAAAGAAGAAGTAAGTGATAATATAACTAGCATAGAAGGAGAAAATCAAACTTATAAAGAAGATGAATTAGAACAAACGTTATTTGATATATTCTCTGATTTAAAGAAAGATAGTGATGGGGCTCCTATATTAGAACCACTTCAAGAAGATAAAATAGAAGAGGAAGTTAAAGAAGAAGATCTAAAAGAAGAAGTTAAAGAAAACATTCCAGTAGAGGAAAAAGAAGAAGAACTTCCTACATATGAAAGTATATCTTTAGATAGTTTTGATTTTTCTAATGATAGTTATGAGGGAGCTTTAGAAGAAGAAAATTTACTATTTACTGAAAATGGTAAAGTATTAAGTGAACAAGAAAAAGTAGAAAAGGAATTATCTAGAATTAAAGAATATTTAAAAGAAAATAAGAATGATTTAGATATGAACTATATTACTAGTAAAATTAATATGGTTAAATCATATAATGAGAATAGTAGTTTTAGTGATTATGCTAAGATGTATTTATTCTTACTAGAAAGAGAAATGTTTCCTGATTTAGAAACATATTTAAAATCAATAGAATATTTATATAATAATAAATCAAAAGAAAAGAACAATATTGAACGTGAGTTAGATAGAATATTTAATTTAGTTACTGAGCAATATGATAATGGTTTATTATAAAAAGGAGAAAAATGAAGAATAAAGTTACTTATGTTTTTGGTCATAAAAATCCAGATTCTGACTCTGTATGTGGAGCTATTGCTTTTTCATACTTAAAGAATCAACTTGGATATAATACACTTCCGGCAGTACTGGGAAATATTAATAAAGAAACTAAGTATGCTCTTGATTATTTTAAGTTTAAAGTACCATATCATTTAAATGATGTTAAGTTACAATTAAAAGATGTATCTTATCATAAAAATGCATTCATAGATAAAAATTCTACTATTAAAGATGCATTTGATTATATGAATAAATATTCACTTACTGGTATAGGCGTAGTTGAAAATAAGAATAAATACTTTGGATATATTTCCCTTAAAGAACTAGCAAGTGAAGTAATAAATGGAGATTTTCATAAAATAGATACTTCTTATGGAAATATTATTAGTATTTTAAAGGGTACTAAAGTATTAAAATTTGATAAAGAGATTAAGGGAACTGTTTTAGTTTCTTCATATCAAACTACTACTTTTTTAGATAAAGTAGAATTAAATGATTCATATATTTTAATAACTGGAGATAGAGAAAAAGTAATAGACTATGCGATTAATTCAAATGTTAAATTAATTATACTAGTTTCTTCTTTAGAAATAAGTAATGATTTAATTAAAAAAGCAAGAGAGAAGAAAATAAATATTATTAAGACTCCATATAATTCATATGAAGTTGGTAAACTAATTACATTATCAAATTATATTAAGAATTTTATTAGAAGTGAAGATGATTCAGTTGTATTTAATGAAGTAGATTACTTATCTGATTTTATTGATAAAAGTAAACAATTAAAACATACTAATTATCCAATTATTAATAGTAAAAATGAATGTAGTGGTCTTCTTACTTTAACAGATACTAACCATGTTGATAAGAAGAAAGTTATACTAGTAGATCACAATAACTTCTCTCAAAGTGTTGAGGGGTTAGAAGAAGCAGATATATTAGAAATAATAGATCACCATAATATAGGGGATATAATTACTAAAAGACCTATTAATTTTAGAAACTCTTCTTGTGGTAGTGTATGTACTATTATATTTGAAATGTATTTAGAAAATAATGTAAAAATACCAAGTAATATAGCTGGTTTATTAATGTCTGCAATTATTTCTGATACTTTGTTACTTACATCACCAACAACTACTGACAGAGATAGAGTGGCATTAGAAGAATTATCTAAAATATCTAAAACTGATTATAAAACATATGGAACTTCAATGCTAAAACATGGAATGAGTATTAAGGGTCTTAAGAATGAAGATATTTTATATAGAGATTTTAAAACATATAAAATAGATGACAATGAAATAGGTATTGGTCAAATATTATCTGCAGATATTCCAAATGTTAAAAAGAAATTTAATGAACTTGTTACTTTATTAAATGAAACTGCAGAAAGAGAGAAATATAAAGTATTAACTTTATTTATAACAGATTTCTTTGAAAATAAATCATATTGTTTATATAATGAATCTGCTGAAAAAATAATTAAAGAAAGCTTTAAATTAAATGAGGTTTATGAAGGGGTAGAATTAAAAGGAGTTCTTTCTAGAAAAATACAAATAGCGCCATATATAATGGATAGCTTAAGTTAGGGTGGTTTTATGAATGATAATATAGCTGATAAAATAAGATGGATAATTAATAATATTCCACAGGAAACAAATGAAATAGAGAAAATAAGATGGGTTTATATTAATCTAGGCAAAATTATTAGTTATAATTATAAAGAATTAGATTTTAAAACTAAGGTAAGTATAAATGATAATTATATTAGTAAATATCAAACCTGTATACAAGTTAGTGATTTATTAAATGAAATGCTAAATAGTATAGATGGAATTAGTTGCGTTAGTGTTGAAAGGCAAATGGATAAAAAGTACTTTGATGAAGCCCATAGATCAAATGTAGTAACATTAAGTACTGGTGAAAGAATAGTATTAGATTTAATATATGATTTACCTTTAATTCAAAATAATTGTCAAACAAAGAATTTTGGATTCTTTGATGATGGTGATATTAATACAATAATAATTAGTACATTTGAAGATAAACAGATGGATAGTAAATTAGGATTCAATACAGACTATAATGATAATAGATTACGTGAACTAAAATATAATCTAAGACATCAAGATTTGGATTTGCTACCTTTTGAAGAAAGAATTGATTACATTATAAATCAAATAAAGCCATTTATAAGTAATGACTGTGATTTTGTCGAGGCTACTAATTTTATTGATAATGAATTATTTATAGATACTATTAGTGGATTTGTTATTAGGCATAATATAATAAATCCTGATAATAATGAAAGAATTAGAGTATATATAATATCTGATGCAATTGATAAGGTATGGTATACTTATTCAAATTCTGAAAGATTACACAAATCAAGTGAGGCCACAGTTGTTAAATATATATCTGATGGATGGTTTAATAGAAGTGGTGGATTATATAATTATATTGAAAAAGCAAAAGGACGTTAGTCTTTTTTCTTTTACTAAAAAATCAAGAGATTACTCTCTTGATTCAAAATCCATTAATATTTCGTGTATTATTTCTTCTTTGTTACCAACCTCTAATTCTTCTATTCTATCTACTCTGCATTTTTCACATGTTATAATAGCATCCATCTTAGATAAAGCTGTTTCTAAGTCATCATTTACTATTACATAATTATACTTTGAAACTTCATTTATTTCTTTATATGCAGTAATAAATCTTTCTATTACTTGTTCTTTAGATTCAGTTTTTCTTGAAACTAGTCTTTCTTTTAATTCTTTCATAGATGGTGGCATAATAAATATAAATATTGCATCTTTTCTCTTTTCATTTACTTTTCTAGCACCTTCTATATCTATTTCTAATATTACATCTGTTCCTTCATTTAACTTTTTATTAACAAAATCTTCAGGTGTTCCATAATATGTACCAGTATAAACACTAGCATATTCTAAATACTTATTATTTTTAATATTATCTTCAAATTCTTCAGTGCTAATAAAGTTATAATCAACTCCATTAACTTCTTGTCCTCTTATTTTCCTAGTAGTGTCAGATATACTCATTACTATATTTTTTCTTCTTTGTATTAATAAATTATCTAAAGTAGATTTACCACTACCAGAAGGTCCAGAAACTACTATTAATAAACCTTGTTCTTTATTTCTAATCATTTTTATCCCTCAAATCAATTATATCATGTATAAGATTAATAAATCTATACATAATAATAGAGGTGAATAAAAATGAATGAAAATAATGAATTATTAATGCATATTTACAAAACTTCTGAAATGGGAGTTGAATCCACTAAAAATGTGCTTGACTGTATTAAAGAAAAAGATAATAAAATTAAACATGTTTTAGAAAGTGAATTAAAAGAATATGAAAAGTATTATAAAATTAGTAAATCTAGGTTAGAAAGAGAAAATGTTAAACCAAAAGGAAATAAAATAATAGCTAAAATGAGTAGTGATATTGGAGTATATTTTGAGACTATGAAAGATAATAGTGATGCTGCTGTCGCATCTATGATGATTGAGGGACTTACTATGGGAATAGTAGAGATGGAAACTAAAATAAATAATTATCAGTCAACTTGTAAGGAAGATATACTGAAAATAGCAAAAGACTTTTTAAATTTCCAACAAAATGAAGTAGAAAAATTAAAGACATTTATGTAAATAATTGTCTTTTTATTTGATATTATGTATGCTATAATTAATATAGATTTTAAGGAGTAAGGATGAAAAAAATAAGTAAAATAAGTTTATTATTTTCAATATTTTTTATACTTTGTGGTTTTAAACATACTACTATTATTGATATTAAAAAAGATAGTAGTGTTAATATAGAAGTTGATTTATTAGTAAAAGATGCAGCTATTTATGATGAAGAATATAATTATTTATCTGATAATATAAAATCATTTGAAAACAATGGATTTAAGGCATCTTCATATAATAAAGAAGGCTATAAAGGATATAGGTTAACTAAAAAGATAGATAATATTGAAACTGCATCTAAAAACAAAAATGAAGTTGTAAGTATAGGTAATATATTAGAGAAGAATTTCTTTATAAATGGACTATTTAGATTAGATAAAAATATATTTATAAGTACTTATAGTGCTAATTATAATTATGAATTTAACAGATCTAGATTTTTAGGAAATAGTTTTAGTTTATTACCAGATGAAGTAGTTGTAACAGACAAAGTTGCTAATGATGATGATATATCATCAATGTCTGATTTATATGATAATACACTTGAATATGAATTATCTTTAATTATTAAATTACCTTATAAAGTAAAAACAAGTAATGCAAGTACTACTAGTAGTGATGGTAAAACACTAACATGGGTATTTGCTCCAGAAGAAGTAACTCATATAAACTACACATTTGAAATAATAAATAGAACAAATATAATAATAATTAGTGTAGTTACATTTGCTTTATTAGTAGGCTTGTTTATAGTATTAATAGTACTTAAAAAGAAAAAGTCTTCTAAAGAAACATTAATATGTACTAGCTTTGATCCATCAATAGCTGGAGCTATTAGCGAAACATCACTTGATAATATACCTAAATCTAATAAAAGCTTAGAAATTAAAGAAGAAAACAAATCATAAAAGATTTGTTTTTTTATATAGTAAAACTAATAGAAAAATATTGATATTTATAGTATAATTAAATCATAATGGGATGGTATATATTGTGGGTAAAAAGAAGCTTTACAAAAACAATTATATAGTATTTATAAGTCTATTGGTAATAATAAGTTTATCAGTAGGTTTTAGTGCGTTTCAAAAAGAGCTATTAATAGATGATATATTATTTAAAGTAAGACTACATAAAGATACAAGAGTATCAGATGTAAGTGTTTCATCTTCAAATGGAGCAGTATCTAACTTTGAAGAATTTAATACAAATAAATTACTAGGAAATGTAACATTTGATAGTAGTTCATCATACATACTTTATAAAGTGGATTTAACAAACTATGGAAATGTTAAAACAGGACTTTTAAATATAGAGAATAATGGAAGTGCAGTTAATTATTCTATATGTGATTCAAATGGAAGTAATTGTACAAATGATTATAAGACAGCAGTATGTAATGCAAGTAATTGTACACTTGGAAGTACAAAAGAAATATACTTAAAAGTAAGTAGTTCAACATCTGGAACAAAGAGTATAGATTTAGACTTAGATTTTGAACCATATAATGATATAACATATACTTATTTTCAAGATAATACAAGTTCATTTGAAAATGAAATAATGAGTAATGATACGTATACAGTTACAATAGCTTCTAAACCAGAAGAAATAGAAGTAACTGGAACAGCAACAATAAACTATAACAAGAATACTGGAGTATTAACACTTTCTAATGTAGAGAGTGATATTAGTTTGCATGCTAAATACTTAGCTACTGAAGTAGCACAAAATAGTTATAGTGGAAGTAATCCAAATAACTATGTTAGTTTTAATAATACATTATATAGAATAGTAACAAAAGAAAATATAGATGATGGATATTCAAATACAGAGCTTAGAGCTAAAATAATAAAACATGAAAGTATTGGAAAATATAAATATGCAAATGCAATTGAAAATGAAATGGTTATTCCATTTAATGATTCAACATTAAATACAACACTAAATACAACATATTATAATTCTTTATCAAGTACATCTAAAGAATTAATAGAAACATTTTTATATGATAATGATCATAATGATGAAAATTTAGTAGTTAATTTTTCTTTATTAGATCAAGATGAATTAGGTCCTGATTGGATTAATAGTTATGAACAATATTTGTCATGTAATTATATTTATCCTGAAGGAGAGTCTGCACTTTTTCTTGAAGAAAGTGTTCAATTATCAAATGTTAATCATCAAATTGTATATACTGATGTAGAAACACAACTTGATACACATCCTGTAACTTATCTAAAACCAAATGTATTAATAGTAGGAGGAAGTGGAACATCAAGTGATCCATATCAATTAGAATTATCAAGTAATGGACTACAACCAAATCCAACTAAAATTACAGGAAAAACTTTAACAGTTAATGGATCTAATCAAACATTAGTTGAAGAAGAAGATAAAGTAGGAACAGTATATTATAGTACTAGTACACAGTTAAATGAGAATAATTATACTGATGGAAGCACTACAAAACCAAGTGCAAGTAATGTAGGTAATTATACTATATATTATTACATACCAGCAGGAAGTGGATATAAAGCTAAAGCTGGAAGTGTAAGAGCTAAGATAAATGGAATAACATATACAGTAACATATCAAAAGGGAAGTAATGTAAGTGCAATAGGAAAGAATAGTGATACATGTACAACTACAGGATCATCTTTATCATGTTCTGTAACACTACCAAGTATTACACCAAATGCTGGATATGAAAGTGTAGGATGGGGTACAACAAATGGTGCTACAACTGGAACAGCTGCAGGTACATCTTATACACTAAATGCTAATGGAGTAGTGTTATATGCAAATGCTGTTGTACAACATAATTATATAAATACAAATACAAATACTTATTATGGAACACTACAATCTGCCTTTAGTGCAGTAGCAAATAATCAAACTATTAAAGTACTTCAAAATACAACTGAAACTGCAGGAGCAACATTAGCTAGTGGAAAGACTGGGGTAAAATTAGATTTAAATGGTAAAACTGTAACATCTAGTGCTACAAATGCAATAACAAATAATGGGCAACTAGATATTTATAGTACTGTTGATAATGGAACTTTAATAGGTTCTGGTACATCTGTTGTTTCAAATAATAATATTTTAACTGTTAATAATACTTCATCTTCAAAAAGTGTTTATATTAGAAGTAATTGTACAGCCACTAGTACTCAAGTCCTTTATAATGGATCAAGTGGAACTATGACATTAAAGAGTAATTCTAATATAATATATGAAGCGGGTTCACAACTAAATTCATATGGAGTTCAAAGTTATGGCTTATTAAATATAAATGGTGCTTCTATTTCAAATACTGGTGTTCAAAATGGAAGTGGAGTTGACATAGTAGGAAGCAATGGTAGAGTTGTTATGACATCTGGAACTATTAATTCTTCATATTCGGGTATTATATGTAGTTCAAGTTATGAATCTGGAAACGCAGTTGAGATATCTGGAGGAACTATTTATAGTATAAACGATGATGCTTTAGTTGCTGGAGCTTATGATTCTAATATAAAAATGAAAATTACTGGTGGAACTTTATCTGGAAATGATGGAATACGAACATTTAAAGATATCGAAATAGATGGAGAAAATGTTAATATTATTGGAAGAACTGAATATGGAATCTCTAGTGGTGGAGCAACGGATAATTTACCAATTATAACAATTAAAAAAGGAAATATTACAGGTTATATGTTTGGTGTGGCCTCTTCTAATAAACTTTATATGAGTGGAGGAACAGTAATAGGAGAAAATAATTCTGGAGTAATTAGTACTACTTCAAAAATGTATATAACAGGTGGAATAATTAAAGGAAAAACAAGTGGTATTAATACTACTATTGATGAAGGGGTATCAGAAGTATATATAGGTGAAAATGATTCAACTGTTAATACCAATTCTCCAGTAATTGAAGCAACTGGTACTTCATCTAATTATGGTATATTAAATGAAGAAGATGATTTCTTCTCTGGATATTCTGAAGTTTATTTCTATGATGGAATTATTAAATCAGCAAGTGGAACAGGATATGCTATAAATCATGAACCAGATGGTATACCAAATAATTATAAAATTCAAAAGACAACAACAAGTGGGGTAGAATCTGCAATATTGGTACCTATAGAATTTAGATATCAAAACACAACTACAAACACTAAATATGAAACATTACAAGAAGCATTTAATGCAGTAGCAAATAATCAAACTATTAAAGTTTTAGATAATGCAACTGAAAGTACAGTTGCAACATTAACTAATACTAAAACAGGAATTAAACTTGATTTAAATGGTAAGACAATAACAACTAATGTTGATAATGGAATTACTAATAATGGATCACTTGATATATATAGTTCTCAAAGTGGTGGAGCTATAGTAGGTACTGGAAATAAGACGATTTTAAATAATGGAACTCTTACAACAAATGTTACAGCATCCACAAATACAATAACAATAAGAAGTACGACAACAGCTAATAATGGTGAAACAATACGTAATAGTTCTACTGGAACAATTACTTTAAAAACAAATACAAATATTCTATTTGATAGCAATACTCAAAGTAATAGTTATGTAATATATAGTTATGGTAGCATAAATATAAATGGTGCAATAATAAGTAATAATAACACTCATAATAGTATTGGAATACTTGCTGGTGGAAACGCTAAATATGTAATGACTTCTGGTGGAATAAGTTCATATTCTTCTGCTTTATCGTGTTCATCTACTTATACTGCTTCAAATGCATATGAAATCTCAGGTGGAACTATATATAGTGAAAATGATGCTGCCATAAGTACGGGCTCTAGCGATACAGAAATTAATATAAATATAACAGGTGGAACTATATCAGGAACAACAGGAATTTCTACATTTAAAAATGTAACAGTTAATGGTTCATCAGTAAATATAATTGGAAGAACAACTACAGGAATATATTGTAAAGAAGGTGCAGATCTTCGAGCAGATATAACAATAAATAATGGAACTGTTCAAGGTTATAATGATGGTTTGTTTATTTATGGTAGTCTTACAATGACAGGTGGAACTGTAATTGGACAAAATAGATATGGAATTAGTAGTTATGTATCAACTCTTAGAGTAACAGGTGGAGTAGTTAGAGGAAAAACAACAGGAGTTGATATGAGTGATGATGAATCATTTACCATACTATATTTAGGTGAAAATGATTCAACAGTAAGTACAACTTCACCTTCAATAGAAGCAACAGGAACATCAAATAATTATGGTATAGACATTGTTGATGATCCTGGTACAGTTTTATATTTCTATGATGGAGTAATTAAATCTGCTAGTGGAACAGGATATGCAATCAGTCGCAATCCAAGCACGGTAGCAACTGGTTATAAAGTTCAAAAGACAACAACTAATGGAGTTGAATCAGCTATATTAGTGCCTATTGTATATAGTTATCAAAACACAACTACTAATGTTGAATATGAAACTTTAAATGATGCTTTTACTGCTGTAGCAAATAATCAAACTATAAAAGTATTATATAATGTAACTGAGACTACCCCAGCAGAATTAAGTAGTAGTAAAACTGGAATTAAATTAGATTTAAATGGTAAAACAATAAATCTTGGAAATAATTATATTATTAATAATGGTGAATTAGACATATATAATACATCAAGTACTGTTGGAACAATAAGTGATAGTAATATTGCAATGGAAAATAGAGGAACGCTAAGTTTTAATGCCACTTCAAGTACAAATAGAGTAGTATTCACAAGTACTAATCTAGCAATAGGAAATGTCTATGGTTCTTCAAATCTTACAATCAATAATAATGCTGAGGTAATAGTAACAGCACAGGAAAAAGATGCAATTCAAAATAATGGATTAATTACAATAACTGGTGGATTAGTATCTTCAACAAGATTTGCAATTTATAATTATGCCAATGGAGTATTAAATATAACAGGTGGAACTATATCAGCAGGTGGTTGTGGAATTTATAGTGATGGAACAGTAACACTTGGTGAAAATGATTCAACTGTTAGTACTTCTAGTCCAGTAGTAGAATCAACAAGTACATCTGGAGGTACTGGATTATTTAATTACAATGGAGTATTCAATTTCTATGATGGAATAGTTAGGTCATCAAGTGGAGTTAACTCAGCAATATCTGGAGACCCTAATAGCGTTCCAGATGGATATCAAGTATATGAAGAGTTAAATAATGGGGTAGAAAGTGCATATTTGGTTAAAATACCAATGTTAATGCAAGGTACTATTAATGATGCAACAACTAACTATTTAAGAACAAATATAGCAAAACAAGATATAGAAACAATAACATTTGCAAATAGTTTAGGAAATCATGTAGCAAATGGAACAGATTGTTTTGATGTAAGTGTTGATGAAGATGGAAAAGTTCTTGCTTGGGTAACTGATAGTGATAATGATGGATTATATGAAATGACTATTGGAGCAAATGATAAAGTGATTTTATCATCTGGAAAATATTTATTTAGACAGCTAACAAATCTTACTTCTATAAATGGAATGGAGTATTTAGATACATCACACGTAACTAATATGGTGGCTATGTTTGCTAATTGTACTAATTTAACATCAGTTGATCTAAGTCATTTTGATACTTCAAAAGTCACAAGTATGGGTAGTATGTTTAGTAAAAGTGGAATAACTTCACTAGATTTAAGTGGTTTTAACACTTCAAGTGTCACTTCTATGGGTTCAATGTTTCAAGATTGTACAGATTTAACTTCACTAAATTTAAGCAGTTTTAATACATCTTTAGTAGATAGTTTTATTGGAATGTTTAAAGGATGTACAAGTTTAGCAACTCTAAATTTAAGTACATTTAATACAAGTAGTGCAATAAATATGAGTGCAATGTTTCAAAACTGTAGTAGTTTAACAAGTTTAAATTTAAGTAGTTTTAATACATCACAAGTTACAACTATGCAATTAATGTTTTGTGGATGTAGTAGTTTAACAAGCTTAAATTTAAGTAGTTTTAATACATCAAACGTTAAACTATTTAAAGCTATGTTTAATAATTGTAGTAATTTAGTAAGTGTAAATCTTAGTTCATTTAATACATCTAGCGCAACTGATATGAACCATATGTTTTATGGATGTGGAAAACTTACAAGTTTAGATGTAACTAATTTTAATACTTCTTCTGTTACTGATATGGGGGCTATGTTTTATGGATGCTCATCATTAACAGAATTAGATTTAACAAGTTTTGATACTTCTTTAGTTACTGATATGTCATATATGTTTAATAGATGTTGGAGTATCATAACAATATATGCTAGTAGTAGCTTTGTAACTACTAGTGTTACAACAGATACTTATATGTTTTTACATACTGAACATCTTGTAGGTGGAATGGGAACTCGTTTTAATGGAAGTTATAGTGGAAAAGAGTATGCGCGTATAGATGATTTACCAGATACTCCAGGATATTTTACTTCAGCTGGAACAAAGGTAGCATCTTTCTATTATAATAGTAATACTACTAGTGGAACTTTTACTCTAGCAAAAGGTTTTGCTAGTTGTGTTCCTGCTACTGGACAAAGTAGTTGTACAGTAACTATACCTAGTGTAGTAACAAGTAGTATTGGTAAATATAATAGTGCATATAATGGTGTACATACTAGTAGACAAACTATGGGTAGTAGTAGTCTTACAATTGATAAGAGTAGGATATTCTATGCTAATTATAGTAGTCCAGTAACTGAGAATTATTATAATGGAAGTGCTTATGCTAGTAGGACTATATATAGAAATGAATATTTTTATGATAATGCATCTATTGCTAGTAGACTATCTACTACAAATACTGGTACTGAAAACTATACACCAGGAAATGGAGCTAATGGTAGTACTTGGGTAGGTTATTCAACAGGAGCTGATAGTGTAGTTGAGTATAATTCTGTTCAGCTTGCTGCTAATACTAGTGATAGTACTTTATACAATGTTTATAGTTATAATATTAATTATCAGATTGGTAATAATGTTAGTAGTATTGGAGCTACAAGTGACTCATGTAATACATATGCCTCTAGTTCATCAAGTTTAACTTGTAGTGTAGTATTACCTAGTATTACACCTAATAGTGGGTATGTAAGTACAGGATGGAGCGCATTAAATGGAGGCCCAAGTAATTTGGCAGAGGGAGAAACATTTATTTTAACTGCAAGTGGAAATACATTATATGCTAATGCTATAGATAATAATTACTTAAATACTTCAACAAATGAGTCTTATAGAACATTAAATGAAGCATTTAGTGATGTGGCTAATAATCAAACTATAAGAGTATTAAAAAATACTACTGAAACAACAACAGCAACGCTTGCAAGTGACAAAACAGGAATTAAACTTGATATAAATGGTAAAACTATAACTTCTTCTGCTTCCAATGCAATTGTTAATAATGGAACTCTTGATGTATATAGTTCTAATGGTTCTGCAATATTAGAAAGTAATGGTACAATTACTGTATTAAATAGTGGAACAATGAGTTTTAATAATACAGATTCTACAAATAGTGTAACAATTAGAAACACATCTTCTGATACTGGTGCTAGAGTTATAAATTGTGCTGCACTTGGAACACTAACTTTAAAATCTAATGTAACAGTAACATATACAACAGGAACAACTAATTATAGAAGTGTTATTGTTACACTAGGAGTAGTTAATATTGATGGTGCAAATATAATTAATAATGCATCTGGTAATTCAGTTGCTTATGATAGAGGAATAGTTACTAGTGGTACAGATGGTAGAGTAGTAATGAGTTCTGGAACTATTAATACTACTGGATATGCAATTTATAATGGTATATCAACAAGTACTACACCACCAGCAATTTCAGTTTCAGGAGGAACAATTACAAGTAGTAAAGAAGCAACAATATTTAATAAAACTAATGGAACAATTTCTATAACAGGAGGAACAATTACACCTGGAACATATGGTATTTATAATGATTCTTCTGGTAGTGTAATTGTTTCTGGAAGTAATACACGTATATCAAATACATCATCAATAGGAATTTATAATAGGTCAACAGGAACAGTAACTATTACAAATGCAGGAATTACAAGTGATCACTGTATTGAAAATGTTTCAACTGGAACAATTAGTATTTCTGGGTCTTCAACAATAAGTTGTGTTACAACAGGAATAATTAATAATGGTATTTTAAATATTTCTTCCGGATCACTTGATGCAGGGAATACAGCAATAGATAATACTGGTGGATCTGTAACTATTACTGGTGGAAAAGTTGAAGGTCAAAAAGCAATCGAATCATCAGGTGGTACTATTACACTAGGTATAAATAATGCTACTGTTAATACTACTCCTTTAATATATTCTACTAGTTCAAGTAATAGTTATGGAATTAGATTAACAAATTCTGCTACATTTAACTTCTATGATGGACTTATTAGATCTGCTAGTGGAAGTGGATATGCAATTAGTGCTAACCCTAATAATTTACCTAGTGGATATAGTGTTTATAAGTATGTTTCAAGTGGAATGGAGTATGCAAGGTTAGAAGAATATAAACTAATGGCAGGAACAACTGGTGATGCTACAACTAATTTTTTAAGAACTACTATCGCAAAACAAAATATTGAAAAAGTCACATTTACTAATACTATTAGTGGACATACACCAAATGGAACAAACTGTTGGGATGTTAGTAAATTATCAGATGGAAAAGTATTATTGTGGGCAACAGACAGTAATTCAAATGGTAAATATGAAGTTACAATAGGTAGTGCTTCTGGTATAGTATACTTATCTAGTGCATATTGTTTGTTTTATTCATTATCTAATCTAACTACGATTAATGGAATGCAATATGTTGATTCGTCTAAAGTTAATTCTTTAAGTGCTGGATATATGTTTTCTGGTTGTAGTAGTTTAACTTCAGTAGATTTATCTAATTTTGATACTTCAAAAGTGACTAATATGTCATCTATGTTTTATAACTGTGCTAGTATTACAACTCTTAATTTGAGTAATTTTGTAACTACAGAAGTAACTAAAATGAATTCTATGTTTGGTGGCTGTCAAAATTTAACAACATTAAATATAAGCAATTTTAATACTGAAAAGGTAAATGACATGAACTATATGTTTGCATTATGTGAAAAATTAACAACACTAAATTTGAGTCATTTTAATACAGATTTAGTAACGAATATGAGTTTTATGTTTTATAGATGTTATCTTTTATCTTCATTAGATATAAGCAATTTCAATACCGCAAATGTAACAAATATGAAGTTTATGTTTGATGAATGTCAAGCTTTAACGTCACTTAATCTAAGCCATTTTAATACCTCAAATGTAACTGATATGAGTTTTATGTTTTCAGCTTGTACAGGTTTAACATCATTAAATGTAAGTAGTTTTAATACTGTAAATGTAACAACAATGAATGCTATGTTCCAACAATGTGATAATTTAACCACATTAAATGTAAGTAGTTTTAATACCTCAAATGTAACAAATATGTCTGCTATGTTTAATTTATGCAAAAAGTTAACATCATTAAATTTAAGCAATTTTGATACATCTAAAGTTACTACAATGCATGCTATGTTTCAAGCATGTGAGAATTTAACATCATTAAATGTAAGTAGTTTTACAACACCTCTTGTTACTGATTTTGAAGTTATGTTCTATGGTTGTAAAAATGTTACATCACTTGATGTATCAGGATTCACAGGAACTTCAGCTACAAATACATCAGGAATGTTTAGAGGTTGTACTAATTTAGTTACTTTATATGCAAGTGCTAATCTTAATGGAAGTAATATTTCTACATCAACTGATATGTTTACTGGTGATACTAAACTAAAAGGTGGTAATGGAACAACATTTAATTCTAGTTATACTGATAAAACATATGCTAGAATTGATCAAAGTGGAACACCTGGATACTTTACTTATAAGGTACCTGTGGCTCCTACTAATGTTAATATTCCAAGTACTAGTTCAACAATTAATAGATTTAGTGAATTAAATAGTTATGTAGGTGGAATTACTCAAGTTGGCAATGAGTTAGGTTATTTAGTTGGTAAAACAGAATAAACCACTTAGGTGGTTTTTTCTTTTGTGTTTAAATGATATAATTGTTCTATGGAAGTAAATAGTTTTGATAATAAAATTATTATTATAAATGATGGAATGAAAGATAGTCTTTTAAGATTACTTAGTTCTAAATTAATAAATTATAAAATAATTACTTTGAGTGAACTTAAAAGTAATTATTATTTTTCATATGATAAAGAAGCTATTTATTATGTTAGTAAAAAGTTATCTTGTGTTTTTGATATAGCTAAATCTTATATTGAAAATCTATATTATATTGGTGATGTAGATGAAGAAAAGATGGCATTTTTAAGTGATTTAAAGAGTGAACTTGATAAAAAAGGGTTGTTATATTATAATCCATTGTTTAAGTCTTATTTTAAAGATAAAGATGTTATTTTATTGGATTTAGATTATTGTGATAAGTTTTATAAAAGTATTTTTAATGATCTTAATAGTTTATGTAACGTTGAAAGTGTTAGTTTATATACAAGTAGTAATACTAAACCTTTATATAAGTGTTTAAATAGTAATGAAGAGTTAAGTTTTGTATGTACTAAGATATGTAATTTAATTAAAAGTGGAGTATCAATTAATAATATTAAGCTTACTAATGTTAGTAGTGAATATTATTATGATATTTTAAAGTATTTTAAGATGTTTAATATACCAATTAATTTAAGTAATAATGCTAGTATTAATGGGAGTATTTTAGTAAATGTTTTTAAGTCTAATTATTCTAGTGATATTAATAGTACACTTGATAAAGTATATGAATGTGTCTGTAATGAAAGTGACTTATATGTTTATAAGAAGTTACTCTCTTTAGTTAATAGCTATTCTTTTATTGATGATTATGAGCTTGTTAAACCATTAATATTTAGTGAGATTAATAATATTAAAGGCTATAATGAAGAATTTGATAATGCTGTTAGAATAATTGATTTTGAAAGTGAATTTGTAAGTGAAAATGATCATGTATTTTTAATTGGTTATAATGAAGGAATAATTCCTACAAGTTATATGGATGATGATTATTTAAGTGATAAAACTAAATCCTCTTTAGGTATTAGTACATCTTTTGAATTAAATGAAAACAATATTTTAAATATCAGAGGTAAGATTCTTGGTATTAATAATATGTATGTTAGTTATTCTTGTTTTAGTAATAAGTCTAGTTTGTTTATATCTTCTTCTTATGATAAAGATATATTCTATGAAGAAGAAGTGTTAATTGATTATAGTAATTCTAATAGTTTTAATAAGAGTAGACTTACTATATATAAGGATGAATATAAAAAATATGGATCTTTAAGTAATGATTTAATACTTCTTAATAGTAGATATCCTACTTATCCATATATGAGTTATTCTAATAAGTTTAACGGCTTAAATGAGTTTGATTTAAATAATAGTATTAATTTATCATATACTAGTATGAATACTTATTATGAGTGTGCGTTTAAATATTATTTAAATTATGTATTACGTCTTAATAATTATGAAGAGAGTTTTGAAATAGTAGTAGGTAATTTATTTCATAAAGTTCTATCTATTTGTTTTAGTGATGATTTTAATTTTGAAGATAGTTGGAATAGTGAAGTAAGTAAGATATCTTATTCTTTTAGTAATAGTGAGTTATTCTTTTTAAATAAATTAAAGAGTGAATTGGTGTTAACTATTGAAATTATTAAAAAGCAGTTAAAATATACATCACTTAATGATTTTATGTATGAAAAAGAAGTAAAAATAGAAATTAATAGAGATTTACATATTACATTTAAAGGCTATATTGACAAGCTAATGTATAGAGATAATGGTATTAATACTATTGTTGTTATTGTTGATTATAAAACTGGAAACCCTGATATTAATATTAATAATAGTATTTATGGTCTTGATATGCAGTTACCTATTTATATGTATTTGGTTAAGAATGGAAATATGTTTGATAATGTTAGAATAGGTGGTTTATATTTACAAAAAATTTTAAATAATAAGAGTGATGAAGATAAAGAGTCTAGTATGAAGTTAGAAGGGTACTCTAATAGTGATGAAGAAGTATTATCTTTAGTTGATAGTAGTTATTCATCATCCAATTTAATTAAAAGTATGAAAATGACTAATAATGGATTTTATGCTTTTGCTAAGATACTTAGTGATGAGGAAATGGATTATTTAAGTAATCTAGCTTATGATAAGATACTAGGGTGTGCTCATGATATTAATTCTGCTAAGTTTGATATTAATCCTAAAGTTATTAATAACGTAAATAAAGGATGTGCTTTTTGTAAGTATAAAGATATTTGTTATGTAAAAAATGATGATTATGTAAATCTTTTATATAAAAAGATTTCTTTTGGAGGTGATGATAATGCCTAGGTGGACACCTTCTCAAGAAGAGGCAATTTATAAGAGTGGATCTAATATAATAGTTAGTGCAGGTGCTGGTAGTGGTAAAACTGCTGTTTTATCTCAGAGAGTTATTAATAAGATTGAAAGTGGTATTCACATTAATGAATTATTAATCCTAACATTTACAAAAGCTGCAGCAAGTGAAATGAAGGATAGAATCAGACATAAGTTAGAAAGCAATCCTAAGTATGATAATGAATTAAAATTACTTACTTCTTCTTATATAACTACTTTTGATTCTTTTGCCTTATCTGTTGTTAAAAAGTATCATTATTTACTTAATATTTCTAGTAATATTTCTATATGTGATGAATCTATTATTAGAATTAAAGAAGAAGAAATAATTAATGATATATTTGAACAGTTATATGGTGAACATAATAATGATTTTGAGTCTTTAATTGATAAATTTTGTTTAAAGAATGATAACACTCTTAGAAGTAATATTCAGAGTATAGCTTCTAAGATTAGTAATATGGTTAATTATAAAGAGTATATAGATTATATTAGAAATAGTTTTTATAGTGAAGATAGTATTAATAATATTATTCTTGAATATCATAAGTTAATTGATAATAAAAGAAATGAAGTTAGATTAAAACTAAATAATTTGAGTTATTATTTTGATAGTGAATTAATAGATAAGTTTAATTCTAGCTTAAGTGGTTTACTTAATTGTTCTTATGATGAAGTTAATTTATATAAGAGTATTAGTTTTCCAAGAGTAAGTAAATATCCAAGTGACGAATCTAAAGTATCTCGTGATAGTTTAAAGGAGTCAGTAGATGAATTATTAAGTTTATATAAGTATGAAGATATTAAATCATATTTAATTGCTAATAGTAAGTATATTTATACTATTCTTGATATAGTTTTAATGTTTATTGATAAGATAAATGAATATAAGAAAGATAATAATATATATACTTTTAGTGATATAGCTTATTTATCAATTAAAGTTTTAAAGGAGAATATTAGTGCTTTAAATGAAATTAAGTATTCTTTTAAGGAAATAATGATAGATGAGTATCAAGATACTAATGATGTACAAGATATATTTATTAAGTTAATTGAAAATAATAATGTTTATATGGTAGGAGATATTAAACAGTCTATTTATAAGTTTAGAGGAAGTAACCCTGGAATATTTAAAGGTAAGTATGATAGTTATTCTAATGGGGATGGTGGCTATAAAATAGATTTAATACAGAATTTTAGAAGTAGAAGTGAAGTTCTTGATGATATTAATAATATATTTAGATTACTTATGGATGATATGATTGGTGGAGCTGATTATAAAGTAAGTCACGAAATGGTATTTGGTAACACTAATTATTTAGATAATATTGATAGTAGTATTAATTATTCTACTAGTATACTTGAGTATGATAAGAGTGAAGAATACTCTAATAATGAAATAGAAATGTTTATAATAGCAAATGATATTAAAAATAAGATTGAATCTAAAGTTAAAGTGTTTGATAAAGAAAGATCTTCTATGAGAGAAGCTACTTATAATGATTTTGTTATTATTCTTGATAGAAGTAAGTATTTTACTGATTATAAGAAAGTATTTGAATATATGGGTATTCCTCTTACTATATTAAAAGATGAGAGTTTAACAGATAATAGTGATTTATTATTAATTAGAAATATAGTTGATTTTATTATTCATATTAATTCTAATGATTATAGTGGTATGTTTAAGTATGATTTTGTTAGTATAGCTAGAAGTTTTTTATATGAATATAGTGATAATGAAATATTTAATATAGTTAATAATAACAGTTATTTTGGTACTGATATATTTAAAGATTTTAGTTCTTTTAAAGATATTAATTCTCTTAGTGTAAGTGAAATATTTAATAAAATAATTGAAGTTAGTAATTATTATGATAAATTAAATAAAGTAGGTGACTTTAATAGTAGTGATGTAAGACTTAAAACTATTTATAATTTATCTTCTAGTTTGAATGATTTAGGATATAATATTTATGATTTTAAAGATTATTTAGATAATATTATAGAAAATGGTATTGATATAAAGTATACATCATTTAATGATTCATCTAATAGTGTTAAGATTATGACTATTCATGCATCTAAGGGTCTTGAATATCCATTTTGTTATTTTGCTGATTTAGATCATTCATTTAATAAGAGTGATTTAAAGAGTAAGTTTATAGTAACTTCTAAATATGGAATTATATTATCTGAAGATGATAATGTATTAAAAGAGTTATATAAGAGTGATTATAATAAAGAAGAAATAAGTGAAAGATTAAGATTATTCTATGTAGCTTTGACAAGAGCAAGAGAAAAGATAATAGTAGTTTTACCATATAAAGATACTATTAAAGAGAGTAAAAATGACAATGGACTAATAGATGATAGTGTTAGATTTAAGATTAATAAATTATCTGATTTTATATATTTGATTAAAGATTATAATAGCAAGTATTTTAATAAAGTTGATTTGAGTAATATTAATATTACTAAGAATTATTTATATAAAAAGAGTATTAATAAAACTATATCTAATAGTGAATCTATTATTGATGTAGAGGAAATTAGAATAGAGAATAATACTCTAAAAAGTAGTCATTTTTCAAAAGAAAAGTTTAGTGTTAATACTAAGAGTGAATATAATCTTATGAAGAGTGGTACTCTTGTACATAGGTATTTAGAGTATATTGACTTTAAGAATTATGATAGTTCTTTAATAGATAATAAGTTTATTAGAAGTAAGATTGACAAATTTGCATCTAGTGAAATACTTAGTAATGTTAAATCTGCTAATATTTTTAAAGAATATGAATTTATGTATAAAGATGATAATAATATTTATAATGGAGTTATAGATTTAATGCTTGAATATGATGATCATATAGATATTATTGATTATAAACTTAAAGGTATTAGTGATGAAGAATATACTAAACAATTAAATGGTTATAAAGATTATATTAGTATTGTTAGTAATAAGAAAGTAAATATCTATTTATACTCAATACTAGATGAAAAATTATTATCTTTGTAATATAATTATATGGGGCGTGATAAAATGCTAGTATTTAGTAAGTATGTAATATATTTTATAATATATTCTATAATTGGTTGGTTAATGGAAGTATGTTTAACTATTGCTGAAGATAAGAAATTTGTAAACAGGGGATTTTTAATAGGTCCTGTATGTCCAATATATGGTTGGGGAGTACTATTAATAGTATTTTTAATAGACGGTAATAAAGCCGATATATTAGGTGTGTTTTTAAAGTCTATTATGATATGTAGTGTTCTTGAGTATTTTACTTCTTATGCAATGGAAAAATTATTTAACGCTAGATGGTGGGATTATTCTAATAAAAAGTATAATATTAATGGAAGAATATGTCTTGAAACTATGATACCTTTTGGTATTCTTGGTAGTGCAGTTGTATTATATGTTCATCCATTTATAGTTTCTACTATTGATAAATTAAATAATAGTTTTATAATAGTATTAGGAATAGTATTATTTATTATATATTTACTTGATAATTTAATATCATTTAATGTTATGAATAAGATTAAAGGTGAAATAGTTAAATATAGTTTAGATAATACTGAAGAAATAAGGAAAAAAGTGTTTAGTTTTCTTAGTGATAGTACTTATTTATTTAAGCATATTATGAATGCTTTTCCAAAGTTTGTAGTAAAGAATAAAAAGAGTGGTAGATAGTAATGGATATTTTTAAGTATATTGAAAAATATGGTAATTTAACATATTCTGAAAAGGAATTTAATGAAGTAGATAATTTAGTATTATCTTGTTTATCATATCTAAATTTTTCTAATACAAGTGTTAATAAAAATCATCATACTATTGAATTTTTAGGAAAAGAGTATATGAGATTAAATAATTATGATAATATTAAGAAACTTGGTTATTCTCAAAAATATGGTTATAAATTAATTAGAACTCTTGTTAATAAGAAAAGATATAAAAATATGGTTATGCATAATTATATTTATAGCGCTAATAAAGATAAACAGTTTAGTGCGATGATGTTTAAGATTCATAATGATTTAGAATATATATGCTTTGAAGGAACGGATGAACTTGTTAGTGGTTGGAAGGAAGACTTTGAAATGTCTTATAAGTTTCCAATACCATCTCAAAAAGACGCTATTAAATATGTTAATAAAAATGTTAAAATGAATGGACCAGATATAATATTGGGAGGACACTCTAAAGGTGGTAATCTTGCTTTAGTATCTGCTATGTTTATTAAGCAATATAAACAATTTAGAATAAAAAAAATATACAGTAATGATGGACCTGGTCTTAGAAAAAAAGAATATGAGACGGGAAGATATAGAAGAATTAAAAGAAAGTATGTTCATATTGTTCCAGAACACAGTGTTATTGGTATGATGCTTAATAATGATAATGATATTGTTGTTAAAGCACATAGAAGGGGTATATTTTGTCATTTTATTCAGTACTGGTATATTGAAGATGATCATATTGTAGAAACAAAGTTATCTAAAAAAAGCATGGAATTTCATAATAATGTAGAGGCTTGGTTAGAGAAATATAATAACCAAGAAAGAGAAGCACTTGTTAAGAAAGTATTTAAGGTTTTAGAAGATAGTAATATTAGAAGTTTTTCTAAGATTGGTAATATTAATAATATTAGAAAGATTATTAATGGTATTAGAAGTATTGATAAGCATACTAAGGAAGTTTTTATTGATTTAATAACTTCAACTGTAGACTTAAATATATTCAAAGATTGATGCGTTAACAAAAAATGGTTGACACATCTTTTTATTTGTGTTAATATGAGGGTGAATTTGAAGAGAAAGGAGTGAGGATATATGACAATTTTTCAAAATTCAAAGAATTATATTTTTAATATTAATGTACAGATGACTTGTGAGGTATTCTCACTGGATTTTTAACTTTTGATTAATTTTAAAAATTATAAGGAGTCATGTGTATGACTTCTTTTTATATTGTTAGAAAGAGGGTGGTATTATGAAAAAGTTAGAAAATTTTAAATTACTTTTTAAGTATTTTAAAAATGATAAACTTAAACTAACAGCATATGTTATATGTGTGTTTCTAGTATATATACCAGTCTTATGTTCTTCATATTTTTGGGGTAAAGCATTAGAATATTTGCTTGATAAAAATATTCATTTATTTACTATATATATTTTGATATGGATTGGTATATTTATATTTTCGTTTTCAATTGTACAATATATTAAAGATTTACTATATAATTCATTAGAAATAAAATTTACTAAAAATATGACTATTGAATTATATAAAAAAATAAATAATTTACCTGCTGTTGCATTTGAGGATATTAGTGTAGGTGAATATATTAATCGACTTCATAATGATACCGATAGAATTATGTCTTTATTAAATCAATTAATTAAACTTATATGTAAGTTATTAATGGTAGTAGTAGTTATAATTATATTATTTCATATCTCATTTTATTTAGGTTTAGAATTACTTATTTTTTCATTAGTTATGGGAACAATATCATATTTTATATTTCCTAAAATTAAAAAGACTCAAGAAATAATAAAAAAAGAAAGTGATCATTTCATAAAGAAAACAACTGAGAATATAACTGGTATTAGAGAGATTAAAGCTCTTGGTATTAAGAAGAATGTTGAAAGTGATATTAAAATTATTGTTGATAATTTGTTTAATAAAAGTAAAAGTATTAGATCTTATGAAGCTTTATATTATTTTTTAAATGGTATTGTATATTTTGTATTTGAGGTTATTATATTATATTCTGCTGGTAGATTATTTATTAGTGGAAAAATAGTATATGCATTATTTACAGTAGTAGAAAGTAGTATTTGGAGAATAGATGAAGTAGCTGAATCATTATCTGATTTTGGTGTTAATTTTAATAAAATATCTGTTTCTTTAAAACGTATTGATGAAATTATAAGTAATAAATTATATAGTGATGAAAAGTTTGGAAATAGAGAATTAAATAATATAAAGGGATTTATTGAATTTAAAGATGTTAAGTTTAAATATAAAGAAAATGAAAGTTATGCTTTAAAGGGATTAAATTTAGTAATTGAACCTAATAAAAAAATAGCTGTAGTAGGTAAGAGTGGAAATGGTAAATCTACAATATTTAATTTATTACTAAGATATTTTGATTCAACTATGGGAAGTATTTTAATAGATGGTATAGATATTAGGGAATTAAGTGAGGAATCACTAAGAAAGAATATTTCTATTATTAGACAATCTCCATACTTATTTAATGAATCAATAATAGATAATTTTAGAATAGTTAAAAAAGATGCTACTTTAGAAGAAATTAGAAGTGTTTGTAAGAGTGCATATATAGATGATTACATTATGAGTTTACCAAATAAATATGACACTATTATAGGTGAAGGTGGTGTTAATTTAAGTGGAGGTCAAAAGCAAAGAATTGCAATAGCAAGAACACTTTTATTAAATACTAAGATTATATTATTTGATGAAGCTACTAGTGCTCTTGATAATGAGAGTCAAGAGTATATTAAGAAAACGATTGATTCTCTTGTTAAAGATCACACAATTATTATAGTTGCTCACAGATTATCAACAATTGTAGATGCTGATGTTATTAATATTATAGATCATGGTAAATTAGAGGGTAGTGGTAGTCATAGTTACTTACTAAATAATTCTAAAATATATAATAGTTTATATAAAACAGAAACTTCAAATTCATAAGGTAAGAGTTACCTCTTACCTTTTTTATTTTTTTATGTTAAAATTAAAATATGAAAGAGTTTAAAGAAACAATTAAGTTTTCTATATTTAGTTTTATTACTTGTTTTATTGTTAAATATGCTTTAAATCATTTTGTATTTGATTTAAGTATGATATTCTTCTCTTTATTAATTGCTTTCTTTGCTGGCCTTGGATGGCATGCTGGTAATTATATTAATATTAAAAAAAAGAAGTAAAAGGAGTTTATATGAAAAAGGTATGTTTATTATTAGTAGTAGTTTTATTTATAACAGGGTGTTCAAGCAATAGGAAGTTAAATTGTACTGGTAGTGTTAATATGTTTGATACTAAGGTTGAAGTAGTCTACAATACAAAGAAAATGAATATTAAGTCTGCTAAAGGAGAATATGCTTTAGATTTATCTGAATATACTGATGAGCAAGTAGAAAAGTTAAGAAAAAGTGACATGTGTGATTCTCTAAAGGATTATCCAATTGAGAAATGTAAGGTAGAATTCACAGATGAAAGAATGATTTTAAAAGCAGATTTTAAGGCAGATGTTATGAATGAAAATGATTTTTCTGGTAAGAAAGTAACATTTGATGTAGTTAAACAAAAATTTGAAAAAGAAATTGCTGGTAAGTGTAAAGAAGATAAATAAAAACAACAATTAATTGTTGTTTTTTTTAAAATCCTGTAAAATCATATGGATTCTTAGGTTTTAAAGTAATAGGCTTTTCTTCCTTTATTTCTTCTTCTATTTGTTCTTCAACTTTTTCATCTAAACTATCTTCTAAATATTTTTCATAGGAATTATTGTTTTGTACTTCACCGGTTTGATAATCTTCTTTATTATATGAGTTACTTAAAAATTCTTCTCTTTTTTTGTCAGTAGCGGTTTGTTGAATATTTCCCCTTTTTTGTCTTTCACTTATTTCTTGTGAAGTTTCTCTTTTTTCATTGAAGTTGGCATATTCTTTTTCATCAACTTTAAATTGTTCTTCAAAATTATCTGCTTTACTCATAAGTTCATCTAGTCTTTCATCTCCACCTAATATATCACTTAATTCTTTCATACTAAGGTTAAGAGAATCTAATTGACTCCTTATTTCTTTTAGATGTTCTTCTTGAATAAAACGTCCTTCTCTAAATTCACCATTTACTAATCTATTTCTATATTCCATTAGTTGATTTAGTATTTCTTCAAAGTTATTAATTAATTGATCTGCATCAAGTTCTTCATCTTCTATAATTTGTCCATTATCAGGATTTCTCATAGATTTATTTTGTTCTAATTCTTTCCCATATTCTTTTAGGAATTTAAGAACTATTTCTTTTTCTTCTTCACTTAATTTTTCTAAATCTTCTTCATTAATGATGTACTGCTTTCCCATATTATCACCATTTTTATTGTATTAATATTTGATTTATATTGTCAATGATAATAATAAAAGTTTACATTAAAAATATTGGATGATATAATAATCAGTAATCTTTTGTAAGGGGGGAAATATATGAAAGATAATATAATTATTGATTGTGATAATGCTTATGATGTTATTCCATTTTATAGAAAAGATGGAAGTATTAATCTTTTAGTTAATATTATAGGCTTATTTGATAAACCTGAATTATTAGTTATGGATTTATCAGGAAATGTAGTTAAAAGACTAATGCCTTTTGATCATTCTTATCGTTGTGTTGCGCTTGATGAAAAGAATATATATACATTTTCTTATAATACTTTGGATTCTAAGTTTTGTGTTTTCAATAAGGAAACATTAAATTTAAGATACAAAAAGATATTAGAGAAGTCCACGGTTCAAAGTGTATATAGTGATGGTAAAAAATTATATACTCTTGATGTAGCTCGTAATGAAGCTCAGGTTAGATATAAAAATGGTAAGATAAAGTCTTCTCATGAATTTGATGGAAATTATGTAGATATTTATTTTGATGGTAAAGATATTAAATATACTGATTTAAAAGAATTTGGAATTAACAATGAAAGCCTAAAAGAGTGTAAAAGAAAATATGGCTCTGAGTTTATGGAATTAAATGACGGGTTTTTGAGTAGTAAGCTATCTTATGATATTGAAAATAAAATCATGTATACAGCTAAGAGAAATATTGTTTATTGTTCTTCAAAAGAAGATGGTATATTAGGTATTATGTATTTTCCTGATCAATATATTCGTAAAATATTATATGATTCACTAACTAATTCACTTATTGTTTCATCTCATATATGTGGAGATTATGATAAACATGATATTTCGACTAAGTATAAAGGAAGAATTGAAATAATACCTGCTAGTATGATACAAGATAGAATTAAATCATCTGAAGAGTTTTTATTAAATAGAACAATAAATAAAAAATTTATTATGGATTGTTATAAGGAGTCAAAGGGTGATATTAATAAAATGATTATTATATTACAAGAATTGAAGAATGCAATTGAAAAATATGGTGAAGCATATACCGATGATAGTATTTATCAACTTAAGATAACTAAAAAACAAGCACAATAAGTGCTTTTTTTCATACAATAAATTAGGTGATGTTATGGCATTAAAAGGAATAGTTATTGATCCTGGACATGGTGGGAAAGATCCTGGTGCTTCTGGTAATGGAATTATTGAAAAAGATTATGATTTGATTATTAGCAAGTATATGTATGATAGATTTAAAAGTTTAGGTGTTAATGTAAGCTTAACAAGAAATAGTGATATTACTCTTAGTCCTAGAGATAGAGTGGCAAAAGTTAAAAGTTTTTATGGTAATGGTAAAGATGTAATAGTCATATCTAATCATCTAAATGCTGGAGCAGGGGACGGGGCTGAAATAATATATGCTCTTAGAAATAATAATACTTTATCTAAGTTAATTTCTAATTATATAAGTGAAACAGGTCAAAATGTTAGAAAGTATTATCAACTAAGATTACCTGAGAATACTAGCAAAGACTATTATTTTATTTTAAGAGATACTAAAGATACAGAAGCCATAATAGTTGAATATGGTTTTGTTGATAGTCCAAAAGATGATGTTAATCAAATTAAAAATAATTATAAAAAATATGCAGAAGCAGTAATAAAAGCAGTATGTAAGTATAAAGGTATTACTTATAAAGAAGTTACTAACAATGAACAAAATTATTACGTAGTTAAAAAGGGTGATACTTTATGGGATATAGCTAAATTATATAATACTAATGTAAGTACTCTAAAGAGTTTAAACAACTTATCAACAGATACAATTTATGTTAATCAAAAACTATTACTACCAAATAAAATATATATTGTTAAAAAAGGTGATAGTTTATGGAAGATAAGTAGGTTATATAATACTACTATTAGTAAACTAATGAGTATTAACAATCTTAAAGATACAACATTGCAAATTGGGCAAAAATTGATTATAATGTAAATGGTAATAGGTGATAGAATGAATAGTATAAATGGACCATGTAAAATGCATTGTAAGACTAATTTTACTGATATAGATAGCAGTTTTTTGAGTTTGTTAGATAGTAGCATAACTGCTTGTCTTTCTTTATTTATTCCTATGGGTTCTGGTAAGGTAGGATATAGTAATTTTACACAATCACAGTATGTGAAGCTGTTTAAAGGAATTGCAGGAATGCTTCAAACTTTTATTAAGACATATAATAAAGAGCTATTAGATTCTAGAAATTATTTAACAGTTGAAGATCCAATTACTCATAAACAAGTTTCAATATTGGATATTACTGATTTACAAAGCAGAATTAATGATGTACTTGGATATGAAGATTTATTTACTATTATTAGATTATTAGCATTATCTAACAAGTTCGCTCATGGTTTTGATGATGATTTGACTAGAGTAAAGACTCCTGTGAGAAAAATATATGATGAATTAAGTAATAGTAATCCTTCAAAATATAAAACACTTGATGATTCTGCTTGGGGATTATTATTTTTGAATAATGAATCTGACCTTTCAGTAGTATATAATGAATATGATACTTCGGTTAAGGGTAAAAGTATTTATGATCCTTCTAGAATTGACTATTTGTTTGATATATCACAGTTAGATATAGATGTATTAGAAGAGTTGTGTACACATTTGTTATATGAGTGTAAGGATAACTATGATTATAGGAAAAGACAGTTAGATCTTTTTCCAGAAAGAATCGGTTATCGAAATGATATGGATAAAATTAAAAAGTATTTATTAGAAACATTATTAGGTATAGATATTTCTAATAAAAATACTGATGATTTGTTTAATTATGTTACTACAAATCTTAAAGAAGATTTTTATTTAGCATATGTTACTAGAAGATATAGGGAAGCTATGAAAAAATTAGACCTTCAAAACAATATGTTTTTAGTGAAATCTAATTTTGCTTCTATGATAGCACAATTATTAACAAAATCAGAATTTCATGAGATTGATAAGCGTTTGGGCTATGCTTCTAAAGATGGCTTTGATTATATGCTAGTAATAGATGATAAGCGTCTTGCATATTATGTTGAAGTTCATTTACCAAATTATTTATCAGATGAACTAGAAGCTAATTATGGTTATGTTAAAGAACCTACAGTGCCTTATTCAAATGGAGCAACAGCTATCTATGAAAGAAAAGAAGAAGAACAGCAAAGAGCTAGCAAATATAAGAGTATTGCTCCTAGGAGTCAATTTGACGTGGCTAAAAAGAAATTTGAAGTTTTGTCTAGACCATTTGGTTCTGGAAGTATGGGTCATGTTTATGCTTCTGGTGCTTCTGGTTCTTCTAGGGGAAGCACATCTGGTGGTTCTTCACCATCTTCTGGTGGTCCTTCATCATCTTCTGGTGGTCCATATTTTCAGTTTGTAACTAGAGAAATAAAGGATCCAAGAAGTTATATGGTAAATTATGTCACGGCATATAATACTCATAGCGATTTTGCTTCTGATGTTGTTGCAGTAATGCAAAATGAGAATTTACCTCTTAGTGAAATGTTTAAGATAGTTAATAAAAAAAGTATGGATTTATATGAAACATTTGATGAGAATAAAAAAATAGAATTTATTCGATATACATTAATTAATTTATTCAATTCTTATGATGAATTTGACTTGTTCTTATATAATTATATAGAAGTTAATTATTTAAGTAAGAATAGAGAAGAATTTTTAAATAATATAGATATTATTGCTCAAATTATTATTAATAGTTCTATTCCTAAGTATTGCGATTACGATGAAGACTTAGAAGTAGATAATTCACTGGATAATTTTATGAAAGACCTAAATGAAAGTAGGAAAAATACAAATGAAAGATCAAGATAGAGAGAAAAAAATATATAAATTAATTAAAGAAATTCAAGAAGAAGGACCTGAAGGAGCAAAAACTGCTATGAAGTGTTATGGTATTTTATCTAATGAATTTGCATACGATAGTTTAAATCATAAATTAAATGAAGTAGAAAAGCTTATTGATAAATACTTAAGTGAAAAGAACCAATCTGTTTAATAGATTGGTTTATTTATGTTATAATCTTAATATGAAGAAAGTAATAAAGTTTTTGTTTGTTATAGTAATTATTGGGTTATATATTTATTTTGAATATTATGATAAAGAAGATGTTGTGTATTATAGTAGTAATAATATACCTCTTTATTCTGGGGAGGATATAATTATTCTTAATAATAATGAACCTAATTTTAAGCAAAGTGATTTTAAGAACACTTCATTTGAAGAGTATGGTGATCTTGATAGTTTAGGTAGATGTACATATGCTGTAGCTAATATTGGAGTTGACTTAATGCCAACTAAAGAAAGAGAAAGAATTAGCGATGTTAAACCAACAGGTTGGCATTATAAAGAATATTCTTTTATTGAAGATGGAATACTATATAATAGATGTCATTTAATTGCATATCAGTTAACAGCAGAAAATAGTAACAAGGAAAATTTAATTACATGTACTAAACATACTAATAGTGATTTAATGAATGAATATGAAATGAAAGTTGGAAACTATATTAGAAAAACTAAGAATCATGTTTTATATAGAGTTACTCCAGTGTTTGATAATGATAATTTAGTTGCTAAGGGAGTACAAATGGAAGCATGTAGTGTTGAAGACAGCTGCGAGGGTATTAAGTTTAATATTTTCATTTATAATGTGCAGCCAGGAATAGAAATTGATTATAGTAATGGAGAAAGTAAAGTTGTTGAAAAAAAATAATAATATAGTATAATGTTAATGAATGGTGATATACATGGAAGTAAAAAGAAAGGGTAAAAAAGATCATTTTAAAATAATTAAAACTAAATTTGAAGAATTTAAAGTTAAATTTTTTGAGATATATGGTGATGATGTATTATGGATGGCAATGCCATTTTTCTTAATGGATGTTTTCATATACATATTTGGTAGTAATATTAATTATTCTAATTATTTATTTATTTCTCCATTATTATTTACAATTACTTGGATTCTTTTGTTTTTGGGTATATCAATTTCATTTAAAAAATGGATATGTAGAGTTTTTTATATAATATTTAATGTTCTTTTTATGGGTTTATTTTTAGTAAATAATATTTATTATTCTACAATGAAAACATTCTTTGATTTTAGTTTAACTGAAGCTGCTAGTGAAGGAGCTCCATATATGTTAGATTCTATTAAGAATTGTAATAAGCTTGTTTACATAGCATTTATAATAGTTTTAATATTCTTTGTAATTGGTTATAAAAAGCTACCTAATAATAAAACAAATGATTATAAAAAACTAGGCAAAATATTCTTGATTTTTTTAGTTATGCATATTATTACACCATTTACTTTAGGATTTGCTAATTCTAAGTTAACTTGGTCTAGTTGGAGAAATCCAAGGAACATTTATAATTCATTTAATGATTCAAATAAAAGTATTAGAATAAGTGGTTTTTATGAATACTCTATTAGAAATTTCTATGTTACATTCTTAAAAACAGATGCTGAATTAGATGAGGAAGATAAAGAGTTCTTAGAAGGTGCATATCAAGAAGACATGAGTAAAAAGAATAAGTATACTGGTACTTTTAAAGATAAGAATTTAATACTTATTCAACTTGAAGGAACAGATAATTGGTTAATTAATAAAAATGATACTCCAACTATGTATAAGATGATGAATGAAGGAATTAATTTTTCAAATCATTATTCATTTTATAATGGTGGAGGTAGTACATTTAATTCAGAATTTGCAGTAAATACTGGCTTTGTAACACCACTATCTTTTACACAAAATGCATATGCATTTAATAAAAATGAATTTCCAAATTCACTTGCTAATCTATTTAAGGGAAGAGGATATAGTATTAATGCATTTCATATGAATACTGGAGAGTATTATTCTAGAACTCTTAATTATAAAACATGGGGTTATGATAATTATTATGGCCTTATTGATATGGAAAAGTATTCTGATAAATCATATGAATTAGATAGAGAATTAATATTAAATGAAAACTTTAGTAATTTAATGTTTGATACAGAAAAACCTTTTGTTGATTATATTATTACTTATTCTGGACATACTCCTTTTACTAATACTAAGGGTGTTTGTAAGACATTATATAATTTAGATAAACAAGAAGAGGAACTTAAAAATGCAAGTATTCAAGTTCCAAATGTTAAAGAAAATAATACTAGTAATGTACAAAGTGCTAACTTGAATGCTCAAAATGCGCAGAGTGCTCAAAATAAAGATTATACAAAAGCAGAAGATTTTGTTGAAATGACAGAAGAAGAATGTGTAAGAAGACAAGCTCGTGAAACTGACTATATGATTGAATTATTAATTAATAAATTAAAAGAAAAAGATCTACTTAATAATACTGCTATTGTTATATTTACTGATCATTATTTATATACATTAAAAGATCAAACTATATTAGATAAATATAAAGATACATCAAATAATTTAATTAATCATACTCCTTGGTTTATATGGAGTAATAAGATTAAAAAGAATAATGTTAAACAAGTAACTTCACAATTAAATATTTTACCAACAGTATTAAATTTATATGGGTTTACATACAATAAAAATAACTATATTGGTAGTGATGCTTTAGATGGCAATTATAAAGGACTTGCATTCTTTAATGATTATAGTTGGTATGATGGTAATGTTTATGTTGAAAATGGTGAAGTTAAAAATGGTAAGAAAATTAATGTAGATGTTCTAACAGAAAAGAATGAATATGTTAATTATCAAGCTAAAAAGAATGATTTAACTCTTAAGAATAATTACTTTAAAAAAATAATAGAGACTAATAAATAGTCTCTATTTTATTTTCCTATAAAATATATATCCAGCAAATAGTAATACACTTATTGTATAAAGTACTATTAATAATGACTTTAATAGATCATTTAAAAATTTGTTTTTAATATGTTTATCTATAAATTTTGCTGGTTTTTTATAGAAGGTTGAACCAAAACCTTCATTATAGAATTGATATAATAAGTTTTTCATTTGTTATCACCTATATCATCAATAGTAACTTTACTTTCATGTGGTATTGGTTTCCATGTAACATTTTTAAATAAAGCTACATATATAGTATATCTACCAATAATATCAAATATTGGCCAAGTTAAAGTAAATTTAATTTTGTTTAATAGTGATATTTTTTTAATTCTATCTCTTTCAATAATAAATAAATATATAGCAAGTAAACAATTAGATAGATATATTGTTATTCTATATAGAATTCTAAACCATATCATTAATAACATTCCAATTAATAGTGATTTATATCCTGGGCTTACTGATATTTTTATATCAAATGTATTTCTTAGTATTTTTACTATTTGATTATTACCACTAAATAAATACATGTTGTTTATACCAGTTTCATATAATTTGCATGAATATACTATTACTGATACTATTAACCATTTAACAAGGTTTATAAATACAATTGGTGTTAATTGGGATAATGTATCAAATGATGCAAATCTATGTCTTATTGATTCTATAAATGTTGTCTTTTCATGTTTTGTTTTATTCCAATTTGTTTTTAAAAATCTTTTACCAAAAAATATATTAATAAATAAGTATGGACCTGTTTGTGCAAAAGCCTGTAAGTGTCCTTTTGACCATCTAAGTCTTTGACGAAGTGCAATTTTTAGACTAGTTGGTTGTTCATCATAAAACATAGCTTCATCTTGATATGTTATTTGATAACCTTGTGCAACTGCATCAGCAGTAAGTGCTCTATCTTCAGTAAGAGAAGTATAATTCCAACCATCTTTTACTATTTCATTTGTAAATAGAAAACCAGTTCCCTGTATATTAGTAGCAAGTCTTAAAACACTTCTTGCTCTATGGTTAGTTCTAATTGATCTAATCCAGTGTAGTGCATATGTTGATGCTATATAGTTTTCATCAAAGTTTTTAGTGTTTCTATATGAAGTAATAATTTTACATCCTTCATCAAAAGCATCATTCATTTTAGTTATATAATCTTTTTTTAATAAGTTGTCTGCATCAAATATAAAATATCCTTCAAATGATTCAATTCCATAATCTTTTTTAATGTTTTTAAATAAGTATTGTAGAGCAAATCCTTTTGTTTTATGTTCATCATCAAATCTTTCATAGCATATTGCACCTTTGCTTCTTGCTATCTGTGCAGTATTATCAGTACAATTATCTGCAACTACAAATACAGTAATTAATTCTTTTGGATAGTCTTGTTTATTAATACTATCTAGTAAATTACCAATAACATATTTTTCATTCCTAGCTGCTATACAAATAGCATATTTATGTTGTTTTTTTGCTGGTTTAAATTTTCTTGTAAAAAACATACCAATAACAAAATAAAAAGCTTTATGAAAAACAAGTATAGCTACAATAGTACTAACAATTTTACCTATTTTCTCAAATATTGGATAAGTTTCACCAATACTTGTAATTATATTACTTATCATACTTCTTCCTCGCAAACAAATTATATCATTATTTTTATTTTAATACAATTGAGAACACACTTCACTATCTGGAGCATAAAAACAGTGTGATTTATATCTACCCGTATTTCTTTGATTAAACCATTTGCTTTTACAATCATTATTTACACTAGGAGCATAGAACCAAAGTGCATTAGTAGCAGGGTAATATGCTTCTCCATTTAGTACTCTTTTAGCAAGTTCTTTTTCTTTAGTAGTTGAACTACCACTATTAAATAGGTTACTATTAGTTCCTACAAAACCACCTGGTTTTTGATATACCACATCACTAATAGATCTGATGTTTTTAAAGTCTAGACAATTAGCAAGAGCTCTATTAACAATAACATTTCCAACCATTAGCATAGCAAGTTCACCATCACCCAAAGCTTCAGCTCTCATTAGCCTAGCACATAAGTCTAATTCTTTAGTTGAATATTTTATAACCATATAATTCACCATAGTATTTTATTATGCATAAAAAAAATAGTCTAATTAGTTTGACTATTTTCTGTTATTAATAATCTTGATTTTACTTTTCTAGCTATTAATAAAGTGTGTAGTGTATTAATAATAAGAGTAGCGCCTTCCACTCTAATAATTACACTAGCTAGGAACAATGGATTTATAATGACTATTATTCCAACTATTAATATTAATAATGAAATAACTGTGTATATCCACCAAGTAGTAGTTCTGTTACTTTTATATTTTAATAATTCTAATAAATTCATTAATGAAGATAATATAAGTATTATTCCAACAAATACATTAATCATTCTAATAATCCATGTAGGATCAGTAAATATTGTAATAGATAAAGCAATACTTCCAATACTAAGAACTAAATTCATTGCTTCTCCATTTGTTTCAATACCTTTATTTCTAATCATTCTAAGTATAAAAGATACACCTGCAAGCATTAAAATACTAGCTATTAAATATCCTCCTATATTTAATGATTCTTTTGGATATAAAAGTAATAATAATCCAAGTATTAAAAATATAATAGCATTAACTGCACTATTCCATTTTATTAATTTAAACTCACTCATAAATACTCCTTTTTCTAGCTTTATTATATCAAATTGTAAAAAAATGTAAAATATTATTGAATTATTAAAATATATATAACTATTTTGATACAATTATTGTATAAGGTGGTTAATATGAGTATTAAAAAAGAGATATTTAGAGAGTATGATATTAGAGGGTTATATCCTGAAGAGGTAAATGAGTATGCAGCTTATCAAATAGGTAGAGCTTTTGGTACCAAATTAAGGGAATATAAAATTGATTCTACTGTTCTTGCATATGATAATAGACTATCTTCTGTAGAACTTGAAAGTGGTTTATTAAAAGGATTAATGGAGTGTGGTATTCATGTTAAAAGACTAGGACTAGCAACTACTCCAATGTGTTATTTTGCAGCTAATTATTTAAATACAAATTCTAGTATGATGATAACTGCATCTCATAATCCAAAAGAATATAATGGATTTAAATTTTCATATAATGGTATTCACAATGCATGTGGAAAAGATGTGTTTGAATTATACGAAATTATTGAAAGTAAAAAGTTTATTGATGGAACTGGTAGTTATGAAGATGTAGATATAAAAGATGCTTATATTGACCTAGTTACTTCTAAATTAGATTTTGGTAATAGAAAAATAAAAGTAGTTTATGATCCAGGAAATGGAACCGGTAGTATTATTGCTGGAGATATTTTTGATAAGTTAAAAGCTAATATTGAAAGTACTGCAATATGTGATAAATCTGATGGTAATTTTCCTATGCATCACCCAGACCCATGTATTGAAGATAACTTAAGCATGTTAAAGGAAAAAGTAAAAGAAGTTAAAGCAGACGTAGGAATTGGGTATGATGGAGATGCTGATAGAGTCGGATTTGTTGATGAAAAAGGTACTTTTATTGAAATAGATAAATTCTTAATAATAATGTGGAAATACTTATTTGATAAAGTAGATAAAAAAGAATGTTTATTTGATGTTAAATGTTCTAAAGCATTAGAAGATGAACTTTTAAAACTTGGTGTTAAAGCTGTAGAGTATAGAACTGGAAACTCATATACAAGAAAAGCATCAAGCAAGGGTGATTATCCTCTAAGTGGAGAATTAAGTGGACATGTATATTTTAGAGATAAATTTCCAGGATATGATGATGGTATATATGTAGGACTTAGATTAATAGAAATGTTAAGTCATAGTGATAAACCACTTAGTAGTTATTTGGATGGTATTATTAAGTACTATAGTACTCCAGAAATTAAATATAAAGTAACTGATGATACTAAGTTTAAAATAGTTGATAAAATTAGAGAATATGCAGAAAGTAAAAATTATAATTTTATTACTATAGATGGAGTAAAGGTTAAATTTGATGATGGTTTTGCACTTGTAAGAGCAAGTAATACAGGGCCTAATATTACATCAAGATTTGAAGCAAAAACAGAATCAAGATTAAATGAAATAAAAGATGAATTTGAAAGTGTTTTAAAGAAGTATATCTAAAAATATACTTCTTTTACATAAAAAATGTAAATTTTTTAAATTTTATAATCTTTATCTTAGTTTACTCAATTATAATCAAAATAGGTGATATATATGGGAGAAGAAATTGTTTTAAATAAAAAAATATCTTTTAAAGATGATTGCTTTTATCTAAAAGATAGACAAGTAAAGCTTAGTGATATTAAATATGCTGGTATATCAAGAATAAGTGATATGTCTATAGAAGATCTAGAATTCATAACAAAGGATGATTATTTCTTTTTTATTTCAAATGAAATGAATAATTATCAAAAAGTAAAAGAGATTATTGAGAGTAAAGTAACATTATGTGATTTGTTTGATTTAAGTGATTTAGATATACAATCTAATGGAGTTAAGGTTTTATTACCTAAAGAAGACGATACTAGTGTGTACCATACTTTCTATATTACTCAAAGAGTTAATCCGTTATTATCAGGAGCTATTTATATTACTATTGATGGTGATAAAACTTTCAAATTATATAAGACAGTAAACTCTTTAGAACTTAAAATTGGAAATCATAACATAAAAATATGGATAATAGTTAAAGGTAAAGTAAAAGTTTTATTTAATGAAAATATAGAAATGAATGAAGATAAGTTTTCATATATATCAAATGAATTAATTAAAGATTATGTCTTTAAAATAACTGATGTTAGATCTCTTGAAATGTTAGATAAAAAAGCAAAGGGAGCAGTTTCATTTTTTCTATTAGAATTTTTTTTGATGATTGTAGTTTTTATTGCTATAATTATTGGAATTGTAATGTTTATTGCTTATATGAATAGAGGATATTAAAAAAGTATATTTAAACAATATACTTTTTTAATACTTTAGATTTATTAAAACTATTTTCTATTTTTACATCATTTTCATTTTGAAATATAATGTTATCTAAGTTGTTACAATTGTTAAATGAGTTATTAATAGATTGAATTCCTTTTATGTTTCCATCTTTATCTATTTCTGTTAAAAATATTACTTCTTCTAAGTTTTGAAGATTATTTAGTGAACCAATTATCTTTGTTACAGTGGGAGGTATTATTACTCTATTATAATCTCCATAATTATTATATTTTGCAACTAATGCTTTTACTCCATACTTAATCTCTAATGTTTTCATATTTTACTCCTTTAAAAGCATAAAAAGAATGTTTTATACATTCTTTTTATAATTTGTGTGTAGTATTCATTAAGTTTTCGTTAATGAATGGTTCTATATCATCAGTTTTTATATTTCCATTTTCTTCTTTATTATATATTAATTCTTTATGATATAAAGTAATATTAAATTTCTTATTATTGTTTATTTCACTTTGTTTCATTTTATTAATTATTCTTTTTAGAGAAGAGTATTGTTCTTCTGTTATTTCATCTGGGAAGAACATTGTTACTTCTTCACCATTTATTTGAATTGTTAATATATTATTATAAGTACCTGTTACTGATAGTATGAAAGAATTATTTTGATTATTATCTACTTGTATGTTAAAGTTTTTAAGCATTAATTTAATAGCAGAAGCTTGATTATGATTTGATATGTTTTTATCTATATTTATTTCATTTGTTTTACCATTTTCATTTATCATAATGCATCCATTTGAATAATCATATACAGCTACATTAGTTGATTTTATTTTCTTTGAAGCTTGAACTACAAATACTGGTTTTATTTTTTTAGAAGTATCTTTTTTAAATGTTATTGAAGATCCTCTATCAAACCTAACAGCATGTACTGGTAATTGAGAAGTATTTAGTTTTAAAGTTCTTGGCATTGTTATATTTAAAGCAGGTATATTATAAAAACTATTATTTGTTAGTTTTTTAATTCCAATTTCATTTCCTTTATCATCAGTTAGTGTTTTAAATGATAAGTCTTTTAATTTACTACAGTCTTTAAAAGAACTATCTACTGTTCTAATACTAGGAGGTATAACAATACTTTTAATTGGAATGTTATCAAATGAATCAAGTAATATTTTTTCAATGCCTTTTATTTTACTATCTTCTTTTTGTTCATATTTGAAGTTTATTTTTTCTAAGTATGGATTATTACTAAAAGAAGTTCTAATATCTTCAATACTAACTGGAAAAACTATTTTAGATATACTAGTTTTATTAAAAGATTTATTAATATTTACTATTCCTTTTACTTCTTCGTTATCATCTACTTCTGTTTGAAATACTACCTCTTTTAAATTAGTAGAGTTATTAAATGAATTGTTTATTGTTTTTACTGTAGATGGTATTATTATTCTTTCATATTCATTATCATTTTGATCATTAATTTCTAAAGTACCATATGGTATTATTAATTCTTTCATATCAATCTCCTCATTATAATACTATTATATCAAATATTATTGATATTTACATATATTTTTATTTTTATTCTAAATAAAAGGTTATTATGATATAATTATATTGGTGAATATATGGAATTTTTTTATGAAAATATTAAAATTAATTATGAATATTTTGATAATAAATCTAATGTTTATTTAGTGTATTTACATGGATGGGGTCAGAATATTGAAATGATGATGCCTATAGCTAAGCCTTTTATTAAAAAGTATAATGTTTTAATAGTTGATTTACCAGGGTTTGGTAGTAGTATGGAACCAGATAGTGTATGGAGTGTATTTGACTATTCTGATATGCTTAATTCTTTAGTTAAGAAATTAAAGATTAAAAAACCTATATTAATTGGTCATTCATTTGGTGGTAAGGTTAGTATTTGTTATGCATTAAAATATGAAGTTAGTAAATTAGTATTACTAGCTAGTCCATATAAAAAGAGTGAATACTCTAATACTATGAAAGCTAAAGTACTAAAGACACTAAAGAAAGTTCCATTACTAAATAAGTTTGAGAATGCAGCTAAGAATTATTTTGGTTCAACTGATTATAAGAATGCATCTGTAATAATGAGAAAGATACTTGTAAATCACGTTAATACTGATTTGAGTAATGAAGTTAAAACTATTAAGTGTCCTACTTTATTAATATGGGGAACTAATGATAGTGCTGTTAAGTATGAAGATGCTCTAGAGTTAGAACGCAGTATTTCAAATTGTGGTCTTGTTACTTATGAAGGGTGTACTCACTATGCATACTTAGAAAGATTAAATCAAACTATTAACGTTTTAAATAGTTTTATAGGAAGTGATAAATAATGAAAACATACTTTATTTTATCTTTAATACCAAGTTTTATTTACTTATTATATAAAAGTTTAAAAGCTATGCATATGCTTCAACAAAATTGGTATAACGATAATGATAGATATATTAATTGGATATTTGATAATGAAAAGAAAGTATTCATTGTACCAGATTTATTCTTTATAGTATTTTTATTCTTAAAAGATAAAATACTTATTGTTTCATATATAGTTTTTTATATTATACTTTATTATTTACATAAGAATAAAGTTAGTCATGAGCAATCTAAAAAACCACTTGTTATTACTTCAAGAATTAAAAGATTATATTTTACATTAATATTATGTTATGTATTATTAATATATTTTACTACTATTAGATGGTTTAATCCTTTAAATATGAGCTTTTATTATTTTTATATTAGTTTAATTATTTATTTAAATTATTTATTTATATATATATTTAATATATTTAATAAACCAGTTGAATTAATGATTAAGAATCATTATAAAAGAATGGCTAAGAATAAATTAAAATCAATGACTAATTTAAAAAGAGTAGCTATTACTGGTAGTTATGGTAAAACTAGTACTAAGAATATATTAAATGAAATATTAAATGTCAAATATAATTCTTTTGCAACTGCTAAGAGTTTTAATACTATGAATGGTTTAATGATTTCAATTAACAATTCACTTGATAAATTCTGTGATGTATTTATTGCAGAAATGGGTGCTTTTGTGCAAGGTGAAATTAAAAAGAAAACAGAGTTTATTGAACCACAATATGCAATTATTACTACTATTGGAACAGCACACTTAGAAAGTTTTGGTTCACAGGAAAATGTTCAAAAAGCAAAATTTGAATTAGTAGAGGGACTTAAAGATGATGGAGTAGCAATACTTAATATGGATGATATATATCAAGTTAGTTACAAAAATAAAAATAATTGTAAGAAGATATGGGTATCTACTAAAGATAAGAAAGCTGATGTTTATGCAAGTGATATTAAATTGTCTAACAAGGGTACTACATTTAAATGTCACTTTAAAGGGGTTAAAGAAGTATTAGCTCTTGAAACTAGATTGCTTGGTATGGCAAGTGTTTATAATATTTTAGAAAGTGTAGCGCTTTCTTATGAATTGGGTCTTACATTTGAACAAATTAAAATTGGTGTTAAGAGAATTAAACCAATTGAACATAGATTAGAACTTAAGAAATTTGGTGATATTGATATTATAGATGATGCTTATAATTCTAATCCTGTTGGATCTAAAATGGCAGTTGATGTTCTATCTATGATGGATGGGAAAAAGATAATTGTAACACCTGGTATGATAGAACTTGGAAGTATGCAGTATGATGCTAACAAACAATTTGGTAAACAAATAGCCCATGTATGTGATGAGGTTATATTAATTGGTGAAGAACAAACTAAACCAATATTAGATGGTTTAAATGAAGAAAAGTATGATACTAAACATATACATATATTAAATGATGTAAAGCTTGCTTTTCCATTAATGAAAAAACTAAGTAGTAAAAAAACATATGTATTACTTGAAAATGATTTACCTGATATATTTAATGAATAGGAGTGAAGTAGTATGAAAATTAAAGTTGGAGTTATATTTGGTGGTGAAACAGTAGAGCATGAAGTAAGTATTATATCTGCTGTTCAAGCAATGAAGAATTTGAATAAAGACAAATATGAAGTAGTACCTATTTATATTGCTAAAGATAGAATTTGGTATACAGGAGCAATGTTAAATGAAGTAGAATTCTTTAGAGATTTTAATAATACTAAAAAGTTTGCTAAGAAAGTAACTTTAATTAAGAAGAATAATAGATATTTTTTACAACAAACAACTGGTTTATTTAGAAAAGATGTTAGTGAAGTAGATATTATACTTCCAGTAGTACATGGTAATAATGTTGAAGATGGAACACTTGCAGGATACTTAGATACCATTGGTATTCCATATGTTGGTAGTCATGTTCTTGGTAGTGCATTAGGTCAAGATAAAGTAGTTATGAAGCAAGTATTAAAAGCTAATGATATTGATGTTGTTGATTATACTTGGTTCTTTGATAATGAGTACTTAGAGAATAAAGAAGATATATTAAAATCTATTGATAAGCTTGGTTATCCAGTTGTTGTAAAACCTGCTAGTCTTGGAAGTAGTGTTGGTATAAGCTTTGTTAAAGATAAAAAAGAAATAGAAAATTGTATAGAAGAAGCAATTAATTATGATAATAAAATTATAGTTGAAAAAGCAGTTAATAATTTACTTGAAGTAAATTCAAGTGTACTTGGTAATTATGAATATCAAAAAGTTAGTCCACTTGAAGAGGTAATGGGTCTTGATGAAATATTATCTTTTACTGATAAATATTTATCTAATGCTAAGAAAATGGGTTCTGGAAGTAAAGGGATGGCTTCTGCTAGTAGAATAATACCTGCTAGAATATCAGATAAATTAACTAATGATATTAAGGAGACATCTAAAAAAGTATTTAGATTATTTAACTTTAGTGGTGTATGTAGAATAGATTATTTAATAGATAAAAAAACTAATAAATACTATGTTAATGAACCAAATACAATACCTGGTAGTTTATCTTTCTATTTATGGAAAGAATCAGGACTTAAATATAGTGATTTATTAGATGAAATGATTAATATAGCTATTCGTGAATATAAAAATAGATCTAAGAAAGTAAGATCATTTGATAGTAATATTCTAGAAGGATATAGTGGTTCAAAGGGATCTAAGGGATTAAAGGGTCTTAAAAAATAATTGACTATAATAATAGTTATAATTATAATTTAGATAGGAGAATAGTATGAACGAAGAAGATTTTGATTCAAAAGAATCGCTATATGAAAGTCAAGAATATGAAGATATGAGTATTGGCTTAGATTTAAATAAACAAATAAATAGTATTAAAAGTAAGTTTGATACTATAAAAAACGAAGAAGATGAAGTAGAAATGGAAGAAGAGCCACAGGAAGAAGAGGAGGAAGAAAGTACTCCTGAAGAACCAACCTCTGAGGAAACAGTTGAAGAAGAAAGTGCTCCAGAAGAAGGTGTAAGCAAAACACCTGAAGAAGAAGAGGAAATAAAACCTGAAGTGACTCAAGAACCTTCAACTGAAGAAGAGTTTAAGGTAGAACTTCCTAAGGAAGAGGAGGTTATTGAAGATTCTCAAGATGGTGTTTTAGAAGAAGAAGAGATTTTAGAAGATAATCCTAAAGAAGAAATGGCTGAAGTAAAGGAAGAAACGACTAAAGAAGAACCAGAGGTAGAAGAACCTTCTGAAGAAGAAGCCGTTGAAGATGAAGAAGAAACATCAGAAGAAGTTGTTTCTGAAGAAGAGATTCCTGCTAAAGAAGAAAAAGTAGTTAAGAAGACTAAGAAAGAAGAAAAAGAAGAAATAGAAGAAGAAGAGAAGAAACTAGAAGAAGTTGCTAAGAAGGTTTCTAAGATGGAAGGTATGTCCTATGCAGATCATCCTTCTTTAGATACTTTATCTGAATTAGAAGCTTATTTAGAAAGATGATAAAAGCACAATTACTTGTGCTTTTTAGTTTGTATAAATTCTATTTTATAATTATTATTTTTTATATTGTTTTCTTCTAATAAAAATTTTACTCTTTTTGCAACTCCCTTGTTTCCATCTATTATAGTTGCTTTTGGAAATAGTTTTTGTAGTTTATCTTTTATGATTGGATAGTGTGTACATCCAAGTACAATTGCATCAATATTTTGTTTTTTATAAATGCTTAAATATTCATGTAATAGTTTATCTATTAACTTATTATTATATGTTTCAATTGCATTTGCTAAATTATCACAAGCAACTAACGTTATATTTTGATTTTCTTTCTTATTATCTCTTAGTAATTTTTTTACTCTTTTTGAAGAAATTGTACCCGGAGTTGCTAAAACGAGTGTATTTTTATAGTTTTTATCACAGGCTACTTTAATTGCAGGTTCTGTTCCAACAAATAAAATGTCTGGATATTTTGCTCTTAGTTTATTAATACATTTAGTTGTTGCTGTATTACACGCTATTACTATTAATTTTACATTTCTTTTTATAAAATACTTTACTATATTATCAACAATATTAAATAATTCATTATAATCTTTTGTTCCATATGGATTATTTTTTGAGTCTGCATAATAAATATATTCTTCTTTTGGAAGAATTTTTATTATTTCTTTTAATGTGGTTATACCACCAATACCAGAATCAAAAACTCCTATTTTATTCATCATTACTTAATTATAGCATAATAATTAAATAAATGGTAAAATGATTGTGAGGTTATTTTTATGAATGGATTGATTAAAGGAATTATTGATATATTTGGTGGGCTAGCTAGTTTAAAATATGGAAAAGATTTAATTGTTTTTATTATATCTATGTTTCCTATTTTAGAACTAAGAGGAGGATTAATTGCATCTTCTTTATTGGGTCTTAGTATATATAGAGGATTTATTATCTCATTTGTCGGTAATTTAATACCAATTCCTTTTATTCTTTTATTTATTTCTAAAATACTTGTGTGGATGGAAAACTCTAAGATTAAGTGGATGCATAAGTTAGCAAAATGGATTCATAAAAAAGCAGATAAAAATAAAAGCCAAATTGAAAAATATGGCTATATTGGTCTAATGTTTTTTGTAGGTATTCCTCTTCCTGGTACTGGTGCTTGGACTGGTTGCTTGGTAGCATCCCTACTAGAATTAGATAAGAAAAAATCATTTATTTATACATTATTTGGTTTAATAATGGCTAGTGTTATAATGATGATTGTATCTTATGGAATTCTTAAGAATTTAATTCATTAAATACATGATCTAGTTCATCATTAATAACTAAGTTAGCAAGAAAATCATATGTTGTTTTATCTCTATTAATGATAACTAGTTTGTTTCCTCTATAGTAGTTTATTAAGCCACTTACTGGATATACACTAAGAGAGGATCCAATTACAATTAATACATCTGACTTTTGTATATATTTAATTGATTCATCAATATCACTTGTGTTTGGTGGTTCTTCATATAAAACTACATCTGGTTTTATAATTCCACCGCACTCACATAGTGGTATTTTTTTTGATTCAAATACATATTTTGCATCATAAAACTTATTGCATTTAGTACAGTGGTTTTTATAAATTGTTCCATGAAATTCTATTACATTTTTGTTTCCTGCTTTTGTATGTAATCCATCTATATTTTGTGTTATTATACATTTTAGTTTTCCTTTTTTTTCTAGTTCATAGAAATACTTATGAACTATGTTAGGTTCTTTATCTAAACAGTTTAGTTTATCTTTATAAAATTCATAAAATTCTTCTGTATTATTAAAAAAGAAGGAATGAGATAATATAGTTTCTGGATTGTATTTATATTTTATATTATAAAGTCCATCTTTGCTTCTAAAATCTTTAATACCACTAAGCGTAGATACTCCAGCGCCACTAAGTACTACTATGTTATTTGATTCATTAATTATTTTTTTTAATTCTTCTATTTCTTTCATAATTATATTATATATTTATTGTTTTATTCATGTAAATAGTTTTTAATATAGATTGATTAAAATGGTTCATTATATTAAAATAATTGTATGAACAATAATAAGATTGATATGGAAAAATTGATTAAATCTATGAGAAGTGAGTTTGATAATTTTTTAACTACGTTTAAACCTGATAAGGAACTATATAGAAAACTTGTTGATTTTAAATATAATAATACAAAGTATACCATTTTTATCAATAGATATAATTATTTATTCTTTCTTAAAAAAGAGAATAATGGTTTTTATAGTTATTTAGATTCTAAAACATTTATTAATTTCAAAATAATATTTGAAGACAAGTACCCTTATTTGTTATATAAATTTTATCCTATTGAAATGGATCCATATACTAAAAAATATAGAAATGGATTTGTTGAATTAAAAAGAAAACCTAGAAAATTTAAGTTAGAATATAGTAAAGAAGAATTTAATACTTACAAAAGTGAAAAACTATATAATATTAGTAGTTTTAATAATAAAGTTGATAGTATATATGACGCTAATTATTTAGACTTATATTTTAAGAAGAAAAAAGTGACTTTAAAAACATTATTATCTTCTATTGATAATAATAAGAATTTGAGTGATAGATATAAAAATATTCTTAAAGATTATTGTACTAGTTTTGTAAGTAAATATCCTCTTGCACAGATTATTATATTAAATGAAAACTTAAAAACATTAAATATAATAGAAGAAGATGCTAAAAGAATAGAAAACAGGGTTAGAACAACAGCAGATGGTTATTATGATGCAGCTAATAATAGAATATATATAGTTAAGGGACTTAATTATAATAAACAAGATGATTTATATGTTTTATATCATGAGTTATCTCATATGTGTAGGACATTTTTTAGAAATGATGATAGTTGCATTTTTAGATATGTATTTAAGAATTCTTTTTACTTTAATGATGATGTTTATATAATAAATCATTTTAATTATTTAAATATTATTGAAGAATCTTTAAATGATTTATTTGCATGTAGTTTGTTTAATTATAAGGGAGTATATTCTTATCAATTATTTGCTAATTATTTGAGTGTTTTAATAAATAATTCTAGTTATAATTTAGAAGATTATATTAATCATGGTATCACTTATTTAGTTAAAACATTAGATAAAGAACATGGTGATTATAATGCTACATACATATTTCATCTAATGGCAGTACAATTTATTAATAGTATAAATAAATCTTTGAAAGTTAGTCCTAAAGAATTTTATCCAATATATGAATATATATCAGATTTTTATTATAAGGATAAAATTAATAGTAAAACAACTTATAAACAAGCACAAAGACATACTAAAAAGTTAGTTAAAAAAATAAGTAAGAATATAAAGAATTTTAATGTTGATTATTTTTATGTTTATTTAGATAAGTATTGTAAGAAGCTTGGAATAAAAAAAGATTAGTATTAGGAGATTATATGAAAGAATATAAAAAAATAATAGATTTTAAGTATAAGAATAATATGTATACTATGTTTATTGATAATAAAGACAAGTATTATTTTTTAAAGAAAGATCTAGATAATAATTATAGTTATGTTGATATAAATACGTTTTTGGAATTAGGTAAAATATTTTCAAAAACCCCACATATTTTAAAAGCGAAAAAGAATAATAAAATTAAGTTATTACCTAAAGTATTGGTTGGTTCTTCTATTGTTGCTTTAACTCTTGCTGGTATTTCTGATTTACAAAAAAATAAAGAAGTTGCTAATGAAGAATTTAATAATTATGTTAGTCAAATTAAAGCTCAAGAATCAATAGATAATGAAGAAGAGAGCGAAGCATATGTTGATAATAATATTGTAGAAAATAGTAAGTTAACATATTATGATAAAGATGATAATGAAAATGAAAATGCAATTGAGGTTGATACATATTATTATTTTCCATATTTAAAACGTTTAGTAATTTATGATAATGATTATTTAGGTGAGTATTTTAAATATGATAATGCATCACTAGATGACTTATATAATAGTATTGATTCTAATAATAATTTATCTAGTTATTTTAAAGGATTACTTAAAGAATTTTGTAAGGATTATGTTAATAGACAACCTAATGCTGAGAGAAGAATTCTTAATGAAAATCTTAAAGATTTAAAAATAGTGGAGTGTGAAACGTCTACTGAATTATATATTCAAACTTTATCTGATGCTGCTGTTGCATGTTATGTAAAAGATGAGAATGCAATATATACCATGAAGGGATATAAATATGAAAAGGGCACTTGGGATTATCAAGTCTTGTATCATGAATTATCTCATGCTGCTAGAAGTTATATGACTACAGATGGAGAAAAAGAAATAGTATGTAGAATAGATGGCATGGATTTTTATACTGTTACTTCTATTGAAGCACTTAATTCTTTGTTTTCAGTTAGTTTATTTGATTATGATGAAAAAGATATTGCTTATCAATTACAAAGTAATATGTTTAAAATCTTAATTGATAATATGGATAATTATGAAATAACTGATTATATGAATCATAGTTTAACTTATTTTGTTAGTAAGTTAGATGAAGCTCATGGGGATAAAAATTATGCTAAAGAATTTCTTGAATTAGTAGAAGCTCAATATAATGACTATTATGCTGATTATATTAATGTTGAACAATCAGAATATTATCCAATATATGAATATGTGTCTGATTTCTATTATAAGAATAGAATTAATGAAAATACTTCATATGAAGATGCATATAGATTTTGTGATGAATTACTTGAATCAATGATGTTTGATGTACCAGAAAGTTATAATATAGATAAAGATTATTTTTATGAATATTTAGATGCTTATTGTGAAAAAATTGGTATTCAAAAAAGTGTTCACTCTAAATAAATATAATTACCTTTTAAAAGGTAATTTTTTATTTGATATTAGCTTTGATAAATGATATACTTATTATGAATAATAGGGTGTTGATATGTTTGTTTATATTTACAATAACAATTATTTTAATAAAGTAACATTACCTGTTAAAATTAGTGGTGTATATCCTTTATATATCAATGAAAGAGTTTTTTTAGGAAACGTTGAAGAAAAAGATGGAGAGTGGATATATTCACCTAGTGATGTTATAGAGAATAAGGAAAGTATGTCTTCTACAATAAAAGAGAATACTTCTTTTGTTGTATCTGATAGAAACACTCATGAAAATTATCATATTTATGTAACTAAAATATATAATGAAAATATATCAACTTATACTTTAAATGGGGATTCTTTTACAATTGGTGGTAATACTAACTGTACTATTTATTATGATCTTAATGAAATTGAAAATAAAGATGATGTTATAAATATTAGTTTTGAAAATAATAATTTAGTTCTTAATACTGAAAGTGAATGTGTTTTTGTAAATGATAAAAGAAAGAAACATAAAGTATTATTTGCGGGAGATTATGTATTTTATTATGGACTTAAAATAATATTTATAGGTAAAGAAGTTATTATTAATGGAGTTTATAATAATGCCCAGATTAATAATAGTATCTTAACTCCATCTAGTGATACAGTAAATCCACTAAATGAGTTTGATACGGGAGCAGATGAAGATGTACCTTTGTTTAACAAACAAGATTATTATTTTAAAGCTCCAAGATTTTATAATAAAGTTGGAGAATTTGAAGTAAAGGTTAATGAACCACCCCTTCCAGAAGGAAAAGATGATATGCCTCTTGCACTTGTAATGGGACCACAATTAACGATGCTTTGCACTTCTGGTTTATCTATGGTTAGTGTAATTGACTCTTATGCGAGTGGTAGTACATCTGGTAAGAGATTTGTTATATCTATAGCTACTACTTTAATAACAATGATAAGTGCATTATTATGGCCAATAGTTACAAATTGGTATAATAAAAAAAGACTTCAAAGAAGAGAGAAAAAAAGACAAAAGAAATATAGTGAATATTTAGAAAAAAAGAAACAAGAAATTGAAATAGTTAAGGGAAGACAAAAACAAGCTTTAATTGAAGCGGCACCATCTTTAGATGATTGTAGGATAGTTATAGAAACTAAACCAAGAACATTATGGCAAAAGAATATTGAAGATGATGACTTTTTAGATGTAAGACTTGGTATTGGAAATGTTAATAGTAATATTAAAATTAATTATCCAGAAGAAACATTTAGTATAGATGAGGAAGATAATTTATTAACTAAACTAAAAGAAGTTGTTAATGAATCTTTTGTTATAAATGATGTGCCACTTTCAATCAATTTAGTAAATAATAATAAGCTTGGTGTTATTGGAAATCCGACTTTATCTAAACAATTTATTGATAATTTGTTTTTACAAATAATGGCTTTTCATTCTTATACAGAGCTTAAAATAATAGTTTATACTAAAGAAAAAGATAGATGGGATTATTTAAAGATATTACCTCATTGTTGGGATAATCAAAAAACTGTTAGATATTTTGCAACTAACTTAGAGGAATTAAGTAGTATTACTTTTGAAATTGAAAAGTCTTTTGATTTAAGAGTAGCTAAAGATGAAGATTCTAAAGTAGAAGATCTTGGTTCAGATCAAAGTGATCAACCAATTTATAAAGAGTATAAACCATATTATTTGATATTTACTGATGATATAAATACTATTAGGCATACTAGTTTCATTAAGAAAGTAATTGCTTATAAGAAAAATGTTGGTTTTAGTTTAATTATGCTTAATGATAGATTATCTACATTACCTAGTGAAACATCAACATTTATTAATGTTGAAGAACAAAAGTGTGGTCTTGTTACTAATGATTTAGGGCAAGAAAATCAATTACAGTTTAAAGCCGATTCTATTGGTAATATAGATGTTTACGAATGTGCTAGGAAACTTGCTAATATACCAATTATGGTAGAAAAAGCTAAATATGAATTACCTGCCTCATTACCATTTTTAGAAATGTATGGTGTTGGTAAAGTAGAACAATTAAATATCTTAGATAGATGGATAAATAATAATCCAGTTAATAGTTTATCTGTGCCTATTGGAGTAGATCAATCTGGTGAATTATTTAAAATGGATATTCATGAAAAAGCATATGGACCACATGGTCTTGTTGCTGGTACTACTGGTAGTGGTAAATCAGAGTGGATTGTTACATATATACTATCTCTTGCGATTAATTTTCATCCAGATGAACTTCAATTTGTACTAATTGATTATAAAGGTGGAGGTCTTGCTCTAAGTTTTGAAAACTCTGAGTTAGGCATTAAATTACCACACTTAGCTGGTACTATTACTAACTTAGATAAGTCTGAAATATCAAGAGCAGTTTCATCTTTAGAGTCTGAATTAAAAAGAAGACAGGCTTTGTTTAATGAGGCTCGTGAAAAATTAAAAGAAGGTTCAATGAACATATATAAGTATCAACAATTCTATAGAAAGAAGATGCTTGATACCCCACTTAGTCACTTATTAATTATTTGTGATGAGTTTGCAGAATTAAAACAGCAGCAACCTGAATTTATGGATAGTTTAATATCTATTTCTCGTATTGGTCGTTCACTTGGAGTTCACTTAATTCTAGCAACTCAAAAACCAAGTGGTGTAGTTAATGATCAAATATGGTCTAACTCTAAATTTAAGGTTTGTTTAAAAGTGCAAGATAAAGGTGAATCAAATGAAGTATTAAAAAAACCTGATGCAGCATTTTTAAAACAAGTTGGTGCTTTCTATTTAGAAGTTGGTAATGATGATTTTTATAGTTTAGGACAATCTGCATGGGCAGGGGCTAAATATTATCCTTCTGATTTTTTAAAGAAGAAAGTTGATCAGTCTGTTCAAAGTATTGATAATATAGGTAAAATTGTTAATTCTTATGATGTTAATGCAGATACTTCCCCTAAAGAAAATAAAGGTGAACAATTAATAAATATTGTTCAATATATTGATACATTATGTAAAAAAGAAACTATTGTTGCTAAACAATTATGGCTTAATAATGTTAATCCAATTTCATATTTAAGTGATCTTGTTAAAAAGTATGGACATAAATTTAGCTCATATAAGTACAATATTGCTGTTGGTGAATATGATGAACCAAGAAGACAAGAACAAGGGTTACTTGAAATTGATATTTCTAAAGGAAATATTGGATTAATTGGTCAACCTGGTAGTGGAAAAGAAAACTTTATTTCTACATTAATGTGGTCTAGTATGATAGAGCATACTCCTCATGAACTTAATTATTATGTTATTGATTATGGAGCTGAAACTTTAAAGAAATATTCTAAATTTCCACATGTTGGAGAAGTATTATTACAAAGTGATGCAGATAAAGTAGTTGATTTATTACAAATGATATTAGAAGAATTAGAAAAGAGAAAAACTCTATTTTCTGATTATAATGGTTCGTTTGAATATTATAATAAGGCAAGTGGACTTCATTTACCACTAGTAATGCTTGTTATTAATGGTTTTGATGTATTAATAGAAACCATGCCGAGATTAGAAGATGTATTTGATTCATTATTTAGAGATGCTCCAAGATATGGTATTGAAATAGTTGTTAGTGTTTCATCTACTTCTGGACTTAGAAATAGACAAATGCAATATTTTAACAATATTATTATGTTACAAGTTCAAGATGATTATATGTATAGAAATATAACTAATTGTAGAAAAGATTTAATACCTAAGAAAGTATTTGGTAGAGGTATTTGTAAGACTGGTGATGATGCTGATAGTTATTGTGAGTTTCAAACTTCTCTTATCGCACCAGATGACCTTGCTTACGAATATATTAAGAATACTGCTAATAAACTAATAGATTACTATAAGATTAAAGCTAAACAGTTAGTTAAAATACCAGAAACTGTAACTAGTGATGATTTAGCTAAATATGTTAATGAATTATCAGATGTACCAATTGGTTACAATTTCTATGAAAAAACTATTGCTAAGTATGATTTCTTATCTGAAAAGATACATATTATTTCGGGTAAAAAGATTAAAGATAATGTTAACTTTATATATGGTCTTGCTGGTATATTAGTTAAACATAAAGGTATTAATGTTAGAATTATAGATTTGTTAAAAGTATTTAATAAACCAATGATGGATATTAAATTATTTAATGATAACTATGATGTAATATTTGCTGCAATTGAAAAAGATGTTTTAACAAGACAAGAAAGTCAAAATATGGGAATTAACATTATAATTGGTATTAGTAAATATAAAGAAATTTTATCTGAAGGTGGCTTAGAAATATTTAATAATTTAATGAATAATATTATTGGTTCTCATAAGAATACATTTATATTTATAGATGATTATGATAAGTTAAGAATGCTTAAGATGGAACCTTGGTTTGCTACTGTTAATACTACTAAGGGTATTTGGTTAGGCCCTGGATTTGATTCTCAAAGTATGATTTCATCAAATGAAGTAAGTATGGAAGATAAGAAATATGATTTTGAAGGTCTTGCATATAGTGTAACTGATGCTAATTATACTGTTATTAAGACTTTATTGGATGGTGATGATTAATGGAATATAAAGTATTAGTAAAATTATATGTTCCAGCAATTGAACAAAACTTTGATATGTATTTACCTGTTAATAAATCAATAGGACAGGTAATGTCTTTACTTAATAAAGCTATTAATAGTGAAACATCAGAGGTATTTCCAATTAAAAACAATTTAAGATTACTTAACAGAAGAACCTTGCAACCTTATATTCAAGAAATGCTTTTAAGAGATACTGATATAAAAAATGGTACAGAGTTAGTACTGATATAAACAAAATGTCAACAAGTGTATAATTTGTTGACATTTGTTTTGTTTTTTTCTAAACTTAACTTAGATACTATTGGAGGCTAATGGGTATGTCAGAAAGTTTATCTAAAAATACTGGTAAATATGGTTGGATTAATGAAGAAACATTGACTAGTCTAATTCTAGAAATAGACAAGTATGTTAGTAATTTAGCTACTATATTTAGCGATATTGATTCAAAGATGTATGATTTGGGTAATTGTTATCAATCTACTAGTCTTACAGCTTTAATGACTAAGTACAATGAATTTAGAAAGAATTATGAAATTGTTAAAAGCAATGTTAATTCTTATGCTCTTGATCTTACGTCACTAATGAATCAATTTAAGAGTATTGATAAGAAGATAGCTAAAGAGATTTATTCATCAGATGAAAATAATCTAAAAAAATTAAAAAATTCTAATATTCAATTCTAAGGAGGATGTAAAAAAATGGGAGATTTGAAAATAGGTGGAGCTACTCAAGGTTTTGATGTTAATGGTGTAAAACAATATATAGAGGCAATCAGACTTGCGGTAGTTGAAGATGCAATTACAAAATTAAGAGATGGAAGAGATGCTTTGTTTTTAACGATTGATACAGTTTGGAAAGGTAAATCAGCAGATACTTACAAAGAAAACATTGGTTATGATGTTGCTGTTATAATGGGCGCTTTAAGAGATGCTGTAACAGTTTTAGAAAGTTCAATTAATCATTCAATTAATAATATGGTTAATATGGATGAGACTTTAGTTCAAAAAAGAGGTGATTTTAGTCTATGAAAACATTAAGTGATTTTAAAAAAGAAACATCAAATGATGCAGCTGAAAAAGTTAAAGGAACAAAAGAAAAAATTAATGAAATTATTGCAAATGCTCAAGGTAAATTAAGTGGAGTTTCAAGAAATTTTGCAGGTATTGATGAAAATAATTTAGATACTTTACAAACTGCAATTAGAAAATATAAAGACGACGTAAATGCAATAATTAATGGTATTAAAGAAGATGCAAATATTAATGAAGCTGTTAAAGGAGAGGTAGCAGATGCAGTTAAAACTTTTGTAGCTGATACAAAGACATTGTTAGCAGCTTATGTATCAAACCTTGAACAAGAGGCAGTAGAAGCTGGTGAATATTTTGCAGCTTATAAACAAGGAGCAACTGATATTAAGGCGGACACTGGTGCTGGTGCTGATACAATTAGATCAAATGCACAAGATATAAAAATAGATATAGTTTAGAAGGAGTAACATATGGCATCTGTTGATGAATGTAATCAAAATATAACATATTATAAGGATATGAAAACTAAAGTAAATTCTATTATTAAGTATCTCAATACTTTTATTGATAAAAGTGGTGTTTTGAAAACTAATATTAGTCAAAATTATTTAGTTGATAGTGATTATCCTGTTGTTTATAGTAGAATTAATGATTTATCACAAGATGCTTCAAGTACTAAAACCTATCTTAATAATACAATTTTGCCCGCTATAGATAATGCTATTAAAGATGAAAAAGACACTATTGATGCTATAGAGAAAGCTCAGGCAGAAGAAAGGGCTCGACAAGAAAGAGAAAGGCAAAAAACACAAAGTAATAATAATAAGAGCTCTAATAATGGTTCTAATTCTAACTCTAATTCTAATTCAAATTCAAATTCTGGGTCTAATACTATTAATAGAGGGAATAATAGACCATCTATTATGTAAGGAGAGAAGAATATGGCTGTTACATATGTTGATACTGATAAATTAAAAGATATTGCTGCTAGCATAGATAAAAGTGCTACTGAGTATGACGTATTAATTAATAAATTGTTCAAAAGATTACTTGAAACACCAGTTTTAACAAAGGAATGGACTGGTGATCAGTCAAAAAAATACTTTGGCTATGTAGCTCTTGATAAAACTGAATTCTTAAATTTTGGTACTAAAATTAAAGAGTTTAGTAAAAAGATTAATGACGATGCATCATTGCTTAGTTCTAATATATCTAATGCTAAAAAAATAGAGAAGAAGGATTAGCTATGACAAAATTAAAATATCCTAAAAATGGAATATACAAATTATGTAGTTCAAGTTTATCTGATTGCATTAATGCACTAGGTAATGTTGTTAATTCTACTGATTATACTGTTCCAAGTAATTTTAATTATAAAACTTATATGAATGACTTAAAAACTAAGTTAAGTTCATATAAAAGTGAAATGTCTTCTATTAGCAGTGATATTTATAAAGTCAGTGATAATTTTGAAAAATTAGAAATCGATATGACTAATAGGTCTAAGGTAGTTGGTAACTATAAGATGGGTAGAAGACAAAGATTAATAAAATAATATAAACTTTATGTTTATATTTTTTTATGTTATAATTTATTTGTTTTGAGGTGAATATAATGAAAATAGAAGCTTTTATAATTACACTATTAACTGGTTTATCATTCTTTGTTGGTTATTTAATTACTAAGATTATTAAGGATGATAGAAAGTTATCAGTATTCGCAGTAGGTTTTGCTTTTAGTATTATGCTTGGTCTTTGCTTTTTTGATATGCTTCCTGAGTGTCTGGAAATGGAAAATAAACCACTAATGTTATTTTGTATGGTTGGTGGTGTAGTTTTATTAAAAGTTTTAGATATTTTTATACCTGATCATGAACATACTCATGAAAAAGATCATATAGAACATATTGGTATTATTTCATCATTTGCATTATTCTTACATAATGCTATTGAAGGAACTGCTATATATACAACTTCTACTAGTAATATTAAAATAGGTGCTTTAATGGCACTTGGTGTTGCATGTCATAATATACCTCTTGGTATTCAAACTTCATCACTTGTAAGAAATAAGAAAGAAAGATTTGTTTTATTAATGATACTTGCTTTTTCTAGTATACTTGGAGTATTAATGATTAATATGTTTAATGTTGTTATTAGTGAACAAATTACTCAAATATTAATATGTATATCATTTGGAATGCTTATGTATATTAGTGTGTTTGAATTATTATGTGAGGTTAAAGAAAATATTAAGAATAGAAACTTACTATATGGTTTATTATTAGGATTAATAGTAGTATTTTTAGGATTATTTATACATTAATATGAAGAAAGATAAATTAAAAATTTTATTTGAAGATAAACATTTATTAGTTGTTTATAAAAATGGTGGTATTCCAACTATTAAGAGTGACAAATATAAAAGCAACTTATATTCTTTGGTCTATGATTATTTACATAAAAAGAATCAAAGAGTGTTTGTAGTACATAGACTTGATATGGATACTAGTGGTATTGTTATTTTTGCTAAGAGTGAAAAAGCTAAGAATGTTTTACAAGATAATTGGGATAGTGTAGTAAGAGAATATATTGCCATTGTACATGGTAAAGTTAAAGAAAAAGATACTATTGAATCTTATTTAATGGAAACTAAAACTCTTTATACTTATAGTGTTAAAGATAAGAATGGTAAGTATGCTAAGACAGAATATGAAAGACTTAATTATTATAATAATTTATCCTTAATTAAAATAAAGCTATTTACAGGTCGCAAGAACCAAATTAGAGTCCATATGAAGGATAATAATACTCCAATACTAGGAGACAGAAAATATGGCTTAAAAGATGGTTATAGGAACCTTATGTTACTTGCTAATAGAGTTTGCTTTATTCATCCAATTACTAAAGAGAAAATTGATATAGATCTTGGTATACCATCTTTATATGCTAGTTTATTTAAATAATAGTTGATATTCTTATTATTAAATGTTATTCTAGTTATAAGGTTGTGGTAGTATGAATAAGATTTCCAACAATTTTGAATATTAAGAGAGTGTTTTTTGCGCTCTCTTTTTTTATGGAGGTTAGGTTTATGAAAGAACAATTAGAAAAAGAAAAGCTTGCTTTAATAGCTTTTAAAAGTGCAATTGAATTAGGAAAGAGTGTTGATAAGCATTTACTTGATATGTATCACTATGATAGTGACAAATACACTTTTTTAGTTCCAATTAACGAAATGTTTTTTGAAGATGGACATTCTAAAGTAGAAATTAATTCTACTGTTAGGGGGAAAGATTTATATTTTTTAACTGATATTGGTAATTATAGTGTTACATATAATATGTATGATTTTGTTAATCATGCAAGTCCTAGTGATTTAATGAATCAATTAAAAGATGGTATACATGCTAGTGACTGTCATGCAGAAAATGTTAGTGTAATAATGCCACTATTATTTAATGGAAGGCAGCATAGAAGAAAAACAAGGGAAGCTCTTGCTTGTGGAATGGCATTAAGGGAAATTGATAATATGCCAAGAATAAAAAATTTTATTACATTTGATGCTCATGATCAAGGTGTAGAACATGCTGCTTATAATATGGAATTTGAAAACTTTTTTGTATCAAATATTTTACTAAAACAATTTATCGAAGATACAGATATTGAAGAGTTAAGAGATATAGTTTTTATTGCACCAGATAGTGGAGCAAATAATAGAAGAGATATATTTTTAAACTCATTTAATTATGAAGAAGTTAAAAGAGCAGCAGGTGGTTTTTATAAAGTTCGAGATTATAACCATTTTGTTGATGGTAAGTATCCTGTTATATCACATGAATATTTAGGAAGTGATAATTTAGATGGTAAAACTGCTATTATAGTTGATGATATGATTTCAAGTGGTGGTAGTATGCTTGATACCATAGATGAGTTAAATAAAAGAGGTGTTAAACATACTTATGTAATGGTTACTTATACATTATTTACTAAGGGAATTAATGAATTTAAAAAGTATCATGAACAAGGATTATTGGATGGAATATATGTAAGTAATTTATCTTATATAAGGGAAGAGTATAAAAAAGAAGAGTGGTTACATGTATGTGATTGTTCAGATTATATGGCACAAATTATATATGATTTACATAATAATATGTCTCTTAGTAATACTCTTAGTGATAGATCTATTCCAATCAAGGCACTTGAAAAAAAGTTTAGAAAATAAAAAAAGGCATTTGCCTTTTTTTTATTCTTCTGGTGGTGTTTCCTCTATAACAGGATTAGCAATTCTTCTTTTAGGTTCGGTTCCTTTAATAAACAAGTGTGTTTGAACACTTCCACCTGATCTTGTGTTAGGAAGTAGTGGAGGATTTGTTCCAACTACTACTCTTGCACTTACAATATTATTTGGCCTTCTAAAGGTTGAATTTTTTTCCATTACTTTGTTTACTATTTCTCTTTGTATTTTAGTTCTCTCTGGCCAAGCATGTGCAGAAGTCATATATGAAGATTTAGTTAGGTAATCATAACCATACCATATAGCTACGCTGTAGTCTGGACTAAATGTAACTGTCCATGCATCTTGTACGGTTTTACTGCTTAGCTTTAGTTTCTTTAATAATGCATCATCATAACTACTTGTACCTGTTTTAGTTGATAAATCTGTTCCACTAACTTTTACACTAGAGTTTGTAACTTTTTTAAGCATATATGCAATCATGTAAGCAGTTGTATCTTTCATAACTTTTTTCTTTTCGAAATTAAATTCTTCAACAACTTCTTCACCTGAATTTTTATATACTATTTTTTTAATTGAATGTGGCTGTGTATAATATCCACCGTTTGCAAATGCTTGATATGCTCCAGCTAATTGAACAGGACTTACTCCTTTAAATGCTCCAATTGAGTGAGCCTCATTTATATATTTATTACTTCCTAAGTATTCTGGTGTTATACCAAGAGAGGTTACAAATTTATTTATTTTGTTATTACTTATTGCTTGGAATGCTTGAAGAGCACAAGTATTTCTTGATCTAACTAAGCATTGTTCTAGTGTTAAAAATCCTTGGTAAGAATTATCAACATTATGCATAATACCACCATATGTATATTTTACTGGTCTATCTAAAAATGGTGTATATGTTGACCAGTTTTTATATTCTATACCTGGTCCATAATCAAATATTGGTTTTGCTGTAGATCCTGGGTGTCTACTAATTTGAGTAGCATAGTTTAAAGACATTTCACCCTTTTTAAATCTTCCGGCACCTACTGCTATGATTGCACCAGTTTTATTATCAATCATACCAATTCCAACTTGTACTTTGTTATCTCTAAAACTATGATTTTTATAAAAATCATTTATTACATTTTGTTTGCTTCTTACCATAGTACTATAAATATCCATTGATACTTCATATGGATTGTTACCAGTTCTATCTATTACTTCTTGTACTACAGTATCTATAAATCCTTGATATGCACTTGTTTTTGCATTTTGCTTTTTAATAATTGAAGATATATGTTTATTTTTAGCAGCTTCTGCTTCTTTTTTACTAATAAATCCATGTCTAAGCATTAAATCAATTACTGTATCTTTTCTAATATTAGTTTTATCTGGATTTACATATGGATCGTATTCACTTGGCGCTTGAAACATACCTGCTATCATCGCAGCTTCAACTAAGTTTAAATCACTTACATTTTTATTAAAATATGTTTTAGATGCTACTTGTACCCCATAACTACTACCACCTAAGTATGGTTCATTAACATAGAATTCAAATATTTGTTTTTTTGAATAGTCTTTTTCTATTTTGAATATAGATAAATAAATATCAGTAAATTTACGTATTATTCCTTCAAATCCACTTGCTTCAGTACTAGTAAATGTGTTTTTAGATATTTGCATTGTTAGAGTAGATGCTCCTCCTGCATTATCTCCTATAAAGTAACCATAACTAGCTTTTAAAAATCTTGGTAAGTCTATTCCGTTATGTTCAAAGAATCTAGCATCTTCAGTAGCAATAATCGCATCTATTAAAACTTGTGGTAATTCTTCATAAGTAACTAATTGTCTTTTTTCTGTTCCAATTGTTGTTATTAAATCACCTTTAGAATCATATATGTTAGATGATTCTTGTTTATATAATAAATCAGTATTAAATTCTGGGGCATTTAAGTATATATAACAAAAGAATCCAAAAGAAGATAAAAACAAAAAACCTATAATAACAATTATTATAGTACAAACTTTGTTTACTTTACTATTTTTAGTTATTTTTTTCTTCTTTTTAAGAGTCTTCTTTTTCATTTTTCCCCCACTTTTTATAGTATATCACAATAATATTATGAACAAAATAGTAAATATTATTATTTTTTATTAAATATTTTTATTAAGATGTTATAATATAATTAAGGTGATTTTTATGTTAAAGTGTACTATTATTTATAATCCTAATAGTGGTAAATTATCTAATAGAAATGAAGTGAAAAAAATATATAAAATACTTGAAAATTATGGTTATGAAACTAATATTATTTATACTGAATATAAAGGTCATGCCCATGATATAACACTTAAATTAAAAGATGTAGATTTATTACTATGTGCTGGTGGAGATGGAACATTAAATGAAGTAATATCTGGTAATATTGAAAGAAAAAAGCCAATATTACTTGGGCATTTACCTCTTGGTAGTGTTAATGATGTTGCGCATATGTATGGAATGACTAATAATACTATTAAGAATATAGCTTTATTATTAAATGGAGTAAAGAAAAATATAGATGTTTGTTTAATCAATAATAATCCATTTGTATATATAGCTTGTATTGGAGCATTTGTTGATATTTCTTATGCAACTCCAAGAAAACTAAAAGAGAAATATGGAAAAATGGCATATATTATGTATGGAATTAAGCAATTAAAACAGAAGATGCATACATATAATGTTAAATATATAGTTGATGAACAAGAGTATGAAGGAACATATTCATTTATATTCTTATCTAATACTAATCATGTAGGTGGTCTTAGTATAAAGGATATTTATAATGATGTTAAACTTGATGATAATATGTTTGAAGTATTACTTTGTAATATTAAAAATAAATGGGATATATTTAAACTACTTTTTTATCTTAAAAGAAGAGAATTAAATGAAATACCTGGTATTACATATTTTAAAACAAATAACATTAAATTAGAATTTGATAGTATACCACCATCATGGTGTATAGATGGAGATGAACTAACTCATGATACTAATAAGTTTGAAATAAAAGTTAATAAAGATAATTATATGTTAATACCATCTAAGAACATAGATAAATTATTTGATAAGGAAATTGAAGAAGAATCAAATTAGATTCTTCTTTTATTGTAAAGTGAATTAATACTTGTTTTAAAACTCAATTAATTAGTTTATAATATACTTATAATAGGTGATTTATATGCATATTGTAAAAGTAGTATGTTTATTAATTATTGGTTTTCTAATTTTAATAAAAAGCTCAGATATATTTGTAGATGCGGTTAGTAGTATAGCTACTAACTTTAAGATGTCTAAAATGATGATTGCTCTTACAGTAGCAGCATTTGGAACGTGTACTCCAGAACTTGCAATATCATTTAACAGTATATCTAATGGTGTAGGTGATATAGCACTTGCTAATGTACTTGGAAGTAATATAGTTAATATTTTACTTGTAATTGGACTAGCTGCCTTTATAGCGCCAATTAAAGTAAAAAGTGATGTCGTTAAAAAAGAAATACCAATATTAATTTTAATTACTTCTATGTTTGTATTATGTATTGTTACTCACTATGTAGATTTAAGGAATAATCCATTTATTTTATCTAGACAAGATGGAATAATATTTATATGTTTCTTTATAATGTTTATGTTCTATGTGGTTTCAGTAGTTAAATCTAAACAAGGAGTTTTTAAAGGTGATAAACCAAAATATTCTATGAAAAAATCAATAATTCTTACACTAATATGTTGTGTATTAATAGTAATATCAAGTGATATGGTAGTAGATAATGCAAAAGAACTTGCAACTTTATTAAATGTTAGTACAAAGATAATAACAATGACTGTTGTTGTTATAGGTACATCTCTTCCAGAAATGACTATGACGGTTATATCTGCTAAAAAGGGAGAATTTGATATTGCACTTGGTAATATAATTGGAACAAATATATTTAATATTGGAGTAGTGCTAGGTCTTCCATTATTAATATATGGTGGATTTTCAACTATTAGTTTTAATTTAATAGATGTACTATTCGTTCATATAGCAGCTTATGCATTATACTTTTTTGCTAAAAATGATAAAGTTTTATCTAAAGTAGAAGGGGCTGTTATGATAGCTATATTTATTACTTATTATGTCTACTTATTTGTTAACTAAAAGTAAAAAAATATATAATATTATTTGCAATATTATGTATTTTTTTTTATAATTAAAAAAGAGGAAAGTAGGTAAATTTAAAATGAGAAAAAATTGGGCAAAAAGAGTAAAAGATTATACAGGAATGCAACAATTAAGTTGCGATATTAAACCAAATAGAAGTGTAAGTGATGTATTCATTAATCAAAAGATGGATGTTACAGAACTTGTAAAATATATAGAAAAGAAAAAGAAAAAAGGGGAAAAAGTCACTTTCTTCCACGCTGTGTTAGCTGGAGTAGGGAAAGTATATTATAATAGACCTTTATTAAATAGATTTGTTCAAGATAGACATTTGTTTATGCATAATGATGTAGTAATAGCTTTTGTTGCTAAGACTGCATTTAGTGATAAGGCAGAAGAGCAAATGATATGCTTAAAAGTAGATCCAGAAGATAATATTAATACTATAGGAGAAAAGTGTGTTAATAAGCTTGATAAAGTCAGAAATGAAGATGGAGAAGTTGAAATAAGTGGAGCTAATAATGTTATCGAACTTCTTGGACACTGGCCAAACATATTTAGAGTTCCCGTATTTGGATTATTGAAGTGGCTTGATAAAAAAGGATTATTACCTGCTTCAGTAGAACAAGATAATATTTACTATAGTAGTATTATTCTTTCTAACTTAGGAAGATTACACTCAGGTGCAATATTCCATAATATTACTGATTTTGGTAATTCAAGTGCTCTTGCTACAATAGGTGAAGTTAGAGATGAAGAAGTTATCATAAATGGTAAAAAACAAGTTAGAAAACTATGTGAATTTGGTGTTAATCTAGATGAAAGAATTGCCGATGGATATTATTTTGTAAAATCAATTCAAGTATTACAATATATATTTGACCATCCTGAAATGCTAGAGGATCGTGCTGATGAAAAAATCGAGTACGAATTACGATAGACCATGGGTTAAGTTTTATAAGCCTGGAGTAAAGGCGAATTTAAATTATAGTTCTAGTTCAATGGTGGGATATTTACTTGATACTGTAGCTAGATTTCCAGAATATATCGCATATGAATATTATGGAAATGAGGTAACATTTAGAGATTTTTATGAAGAAATTAGAATATGTGCTAGAAGTTTAAAAGCACAAGGAATAAAAAAAGATGATAAAGTAGCAATATGTATGCCAAACACACCATCAGCAATTACTATGTTTTATGCCGCAAATATGGTTGGTGCTATTGCTACTATGGTTCATCCGTTATCTGCAGAAAATGAAATAGAGCTTTTTTTAAATCAATCTAATAGTACATTTTTATTTGTACTTGATTTGGTGTATGAAAAAGTAAGAAATATTATAGATAATACTAATATAAAAAAAGTTGTAGTTGGTTCTATTGGAGACAATTTAAAGATATTTAAAAAATACTACTATAAATATAGATCTAGAAGTATAAGACCAAAAATTGAATCAACTAATGATATAATGACTTATAAAGAATTTATTAACAATAGATTTTATTATGATGGGGAAATTATGACTTTAAGAGGTCCACTTGATCCTGCTGTAATTCTATATAGTGGAGGAACTAGTGGGTCTCCAAAAGGAATATTACTTTCAAATTTAAATTTTAATGCACTTGCATTACAAAGTCATGTTATGTGTGATCCATCAAAAGAGGGAGATTCTGTTTTAGCAATTCTTCCTATATTTCATGGATTTGGTTTAGGTGTATGTGTACATGCGCCTCTTTGTTGTGGAATGAAATTAATATTGGTTCCAGATTTTTCACCAAAGAATGTAGTAAAAACAATAAAGAAATATAAACCAAACTTCTTTTGTGCAGTACCTTCATTATTCGAAACACTAGCTAAAAGTAGTAAGATAGGTAAAAAAGATTTATCTTGTATTAAATGTGCTGTTAGTGGTGGAGACTTTATGTCTGCTAATTTAAAGAAATTAATTGATGATTGTTTAAAAGAACATGGTTCTGATGCTGAAGTAAGAATAGGTTATGGACTTAGTGAAGCAACTGCTGCAACTTGTTTAACTCCAAGTAATAGATATAAAGATGGTTCAATTGGTATTCCATTTCCAGATACATATTATAAAATTATTAAAATTGGTACCCATGACAAAGCAAAACCAATGGAAGATGGAGAAATATGTATATCAGGACCTACAGTAATGATGGAATACATCAATAATAAAGAAGAAACATTTGAAACTCTAAGAGTACATGATGATAAAAGATTATGGCTTCATACTGGAGATATAGGATGTATGGATGAAGAAGGATATGTATATTTTAAACAAAGACTAAAAAGAGTAATTGTTTCAAATGGTTATAATATATATCCAACATATATAGAAGATGTAATTAATTCTCATCCAAGTGTTTTAACAAGTACAGTAATTGGAATACCACATCCAAAGAAAGTACAAGTTGCAAAAGCATATATTGTTTTAAAAGATGGAATTAAACCATCCGCTGCTGTATTAAAAGATATTAAAAAACATTTAGAATTAAACTTATCTTCATATTCATTACCAAGTGAATATGAGTTTAGAGAAAGTTTACCAAAAACATTAGTTGGTAAAGTTGCTTATACAAAATTAGAAAATAATACACATGAAAGTAAATAAGCATATGTATAATAGGAGGTTTTATGAAAAAATATGATGTTGTAGTAATAGGGGCAGGGCCAGCTGGTTTATTTTGTGCATATGAATTAATAAACAATAATCCAAAGCTAAAAATTGCACTTGTTGATAGAGGAAAAAAAGCAGATACAAGAATGTGTCCAATGAAAGTTAATGGTGGGAAATGTCTAAACTGTAATCCATGTCAAATAATGTGTGGTTATGGAGGAGCTGGAACATTTTCTGATGGTAAATTAAATTTTATACCTAAACTTGGCAAAAGTGATTTATTCAAATATATGTCTGAAAGTGAAGCCTACAAAATAATAGATGATGCTGAGAGCATATTTACTAAATTTAAAATGGACAGCGATGTGTATCCATCTAATATGGATGAAGCTGCATCTATTCAAAAAGAAGTAGCTAAAACTGGAGCAAGACTTCTACTTATTAAACAAAAACATCTAGGTAGTGATAAACTTCCAAAATATATTAAAGATTTTACTGATTATTTAGAAAATAAAGGTATTGAAATACTTGAAAATACTGATGTAACAGATATAGTAAGTAATAGTAAAACAGATTATGTTGTAATAGCTAAGAAATTAAATAAAGATATATCTTTTAATACTAAAAAAGTTGTAGTAGCTCCAGGTAGAACTGGCGCTAAATGGATACAAGAACTTGCGGATAAATATAAGATTCCATATACTTCTCAAAGTATAGAAATTGGTGTAAGAGTGGAAGTTAGAAAAGAAATACTTGAAGACATAACAAATGTAATATATGATCCAACTATATTTATTAAGACTGATACATATGCAGATGAAATAAGAACTTTTTGTACAAATCCTGGAGGTTTTGTAGCAAAAGAAAACTATTATGGATTTATATGTGTTAATGGTCACTCATTAAAAGATATTAAATCAAACAATTCAAACTTTGCATTTATTTCTAAAGTTGGTCTTACTCAACCTGTTACTAATACAAGACAATATGGAGAAAGTATAGCAAGAATTGCAAATGTACTAGGGGACTCAAAACCAATTGTTCAGTCTCTTAGAGACCTTAGAAAGGGAAGAAGAAGCGAATGGAAAAGAATCAATAAAGGATTTATTGAACCAACACTAAAAGATTGTGTAGCAGGTGATCTTGCACTGGTACTTCCTCATAGAATTATAACTAATATTTTAGAAGGATTAGAAAAATTAGATAAAATAATACCTGGAGTTAATAATGATGAAACATTATTGTATGGACCAGAAATTAAATTTTTCTCTAATGAAATAGATACAAATAATAAATTTAAATTAGAAAACTATGATATTTATTTTATAGGAGATGGAGCTGGAAAAGCAGGTAATATAGTAACCGCTGCATGCACAGGGTTAATTGCTGCAAGGGATATATTAGATGAATCAAAAAAAGCATAGAAATTATGCTTTTTTATTATTTTTTTAACATATTATTCTTTTATGCTAACAGTATATTTTCTTATTAGATTATCTTGATTAGTTTTATCTTCCATATTAAATATTATTTGATAAGTCTTCTTTAATAATGTTGAAAGTTTAGAAATAGTTTCATTAAATAATACATCATTTCTATTAGATAGCACTGGAATTACTTTAGATAATTCTTTATTGTCTTCATAAGATCCTTCTTTTTGAATATAGTTGATATTATTATGTATTTCCTCTAAAAGAACATTTATGTAATGGTTTTTACTTTCAACTTTTATACCCTCCATTATTTCTATATATGAATTTTGGATTATTTTTACTGTAGCTTTATCATCCAATTCTTTTTTTACATTTAATAAAAATGATTGTAGTTCTCTTCTAATAAATATATTATATTCTTTCATGTTTTTATATTCTTCTATTTCATTATTGTCTTTAATATGAGATATAATTCTTTGTTTCTCTTTTTCAAAAGTTTGTAATATATCTTTAGTTTTATAATTTATAGTTGGTAAGATATCTTTTTTAATTTTTAATATATCTTTTTCAATATCATCTATTGCTACTGCATTACTATCATTATTAAGTATTTTTATACAATTATCTGTTAATTGTAAAATATCAATATAATCTTTATTATTTGTATTAGCTAAAGATAGTTTTTTTAATATGTCTTCTAAATTATTTTTTAATTTATTATAAAGAAATGGTATATCTTCTCTTTCAAGAACTAAAGTATCACTTTTACTAGCATTATATATTTTAGTATTGTATTCATCTATTAGTTCATTAACATCTGATTTTATTTTTTTTCTATTATCATAAATGTTTAATTCTAATAATTCGTAAATTCTATTAATAATATTATTAATATATTCATTTGGATTTGATTCTTCTAAATCATATTCTTGAAATTTATAATTAATATTATTTAACAACTTACTAACAATTTCTTTTTCTTCATCACTTAATTTAGGACCTTCAAATATAACTTCGGCTAGTTCTTCATAGTCCTTAAAACTATTATTATTATCTATTATTTTTACTAAATCTTTAAAAGTTTTATATTTAATGGTCTTTGTTAGATGAATTGTTCTAAGTATATTTGGCATAACTATATTATTTATATATTTACTTGATTCTTCTCTATTAGTTTTACTTTCAGTATGATAAGGACTCATGTAAAGAGGAAGAGGTATAGATAAATTATTTGATTGTAGTGTATTAAAAATACGATTGATATTCCATTTTATTGGTATAACTTCTTTCCATTTTTTTTCATTTTTAGTATCAACATAAATATATTTTTTATTATTGTATTTATATTCATAATATTTTTTATCAAGATATGAATAATAACCATTTGGATAATCTAAAGCAAAAAGAGTATATTTGTGATAAATATTATGTTTAATAATAAAAAATCTTCCAGTTTGTTTTAATGAATAATGTAGGATATTTAATTTGTTTTGAGTTTCTTCATCAACTTCTCCAATTGGGTATTCTCCAAATTCAATTATATCATTATTAGAATTGCTACCAACTATTAATTCAAATAGTTTTGAGGATATTTTTAAATATAAAACAGCTTTTTTATAATCGGTAATAAATGATACTTCTATTCCTTTCATAATAGTCCTCCTGTTACTGGTAGTATATTCTAACATACTGCATTTTTGTTGTAAAGAAAAGATATTAAAAATTGATATGTAAAATATCTTTAAAACTATTGCATTATATGGTATAATTTAATCATAATGGGATGGATAGAAATAGTGGTTAATAGATATATAAATAGAAAGAATTATTTATTAGTTGTTATTATGCTGATAGTAGTAAGTTTATCAGTAGGTTTTAGTGCATTCCAAAAACAATTATTTGTAAATGACATCAGCTTTAAAGTAAGACTAGCAAAAGATGTAAGAGTATCAGATACAGTAGTTAGTTCTACTGGTGGAAGTGCAGTATCAAATTTTGAAGAATTTAATACAAACAAATTACTAGGTAATGTAACATTCCCAAGTACAAGTTCATATGTGCTTTATAAAGTAGATTTAACAAACTATGGAAATGTAAAAAGTGGACTATTAGATATAACAAATAATGGAAGTGGAATAAACTATCAAATATGTAATTCAAGTGGAAATAGTTGTAGTAATAATTTTGAGACATCAGTATGTAATGGAAGCAACTGTACACTTGGAAGTACAAAATCAATATATGTAAAAGTAACACCAACAAGTGCAGGGACAAAGAACATAGATTTAGATTTTGATTTTGAACCATATAATACAGTAACTTACACTAACATAAGAGAAAATACTTCAAGTTTTAAGAGTGAAGTATTATCAAATTCAACATACACACTAACACTAACAAGTAAACCAGAAGAAGTAGAAGTAACAGGAACAGCAGAAGCAAGTTACAACAAGAATACTGGAGTATTAACAATAAGTAATATAGGTTCAGACCTAACAATAAACGCAAGATATAAACTAACAGAAATAGTTGAACCATATACAGGAAGTAATCCAGATAACTATGTAAGCTTTAATGGGACACTATATAGAATAATAAAGAGTGAAAGTATTGATGATGGATATGGAAATACTGAACAGAGAGTAAAAATAGTAAAACATGAATCAATTGGAAAGAAAGTGTTTGACACAACAACAAATGAATACAAGGATTCTAGCTTATATACTGATTTAAATACAACATATTATAATACTCTTAATAGTACAGCAAAGAATTTAATAGATACATCTTTATGGAAAACAAGTACAGTAGCTAACATAGGTTTAATTAGTAGTACAGACTATACAAACAATAGTAGTTGGTTAACATATGAAGAATATACGATTGATACAGCTACAAATAACAAAGTAGTAGCTGTAAGTAGTGGGTTAATAAATTCAGATATAAGTGTACAAAGAGATACACACCCAGTAGTATATTTAAAAAGTACAGTATTAATGGTAAGTGGAACAGGAACAAGTACTGATCCATATATGTTAGAGTTAGCTGGAGGATCATGTGCAACTAACCCAACAAGAATAACTGGAAAGACAATGAATGTTACAGGATCAAATCAACAATTAGTAACAGTAGAAGACAAAGTTGGAACAGTATACTATAGTACAGAAGTGGCACTAACAGCAAACAATTATTCAACAGATGGAAGTATAACAGTGCCAAGTGCAAAGAATGCAGACGTTTATAATGTATATTACTATATTCCTGGAACTTCAGGATCAAGTTGTATTAAACCAAAATCAGGAATGGTAGTAAGTAGAATAAACCCATTAACATTCACAGTAGCATATACAAAAGGAAGTAATGTAAGTGCAATAGGAAAGACAGCAGATTCATGTACAACAAGTGGATCAAGTTTAACATGTAACGTAACATTACCAAGCATTACACCAAGTACGGGATATGAAAATGCAAAATGGGTAGACGGAAGTAATCAATATAATCCAGGAGCATCATATACACTAAGTGCAAATGGAAAAACATTAACAGCACAAGTAAGTGGAAGAACATATGTAGCGACATTTAACACAAATGGAGCAACTTCAGTTGGAAGTTCTTCACTTAGTTGTACAGTAAGTAGTGGTTCAACATGTACAGTAGTGGCACCTACAATTACAAGAAGTGGATACCAAATAGTAGGATGGAATACAAGTGCAAGTGCACATGAAGGAACGGCAGTAGGACAAAATATAACATTATCTGGAAATGCAACATACAATGCAATAACTTATAAAGAAGTAACAATAACATTTAATAAAAATGGAAACACAAGTCAAACACCAAGTGGTGGAAGTGAAAATACAAATAACACATTAACACAAAGTTGTACAATGTGGAATACAACTGCAAACTGTTCAGTAACAAGTCCAACAATAACAATGAATGGATTTACAGTTAAAGGATATAGTACTGGAGCAACAACATATAGTGATTATTGGACAGT
>JAEEGL016850940.1_pt1 | contig 131394 bp, 102 predicted proteins | sample 9134231 | NCBI WGS metagenome assembly JAEEGL01 (sample SAMN16246548, study PRJNA631951) | gut metagenome | biome: gut microbiome; feature: rumen; material: fiber-attached | host: Bos | place: Iran: Karaj | collected 2018-10 | reverse complement strand
TGATGGCGTTGACGATTCCGGCTTCATCATGGCCATCCTCGACGATCTCATCAGCACCTACAACGTCGATCAGGCCAACGTCTTCTCCATGGGCTTCTCCATGGGCGGCTTCATGAGCAACCGCCTCGCCATCGAACACGGCGACCGCATCAACGCCATCGCCGCCGTCAGCGGCACCATCGGCAACGAAGTCAAGACCCTCACCCCCGTCGCCAACGTCAACACCCTCCACTTCCACGGCACCTCCGACTCCACCGTCAGCTACGACAACGCCGACTTCAACGTCATGGTCATGTCCGCCAGCGTCGGCCTCGGCGCCGAAGCCGCCGTCGATTACTGGCGCAACTACAACCAGTGCAACGCCACTCCCACCGTCACCAACTTCCCCAATAGCGCCAACGACGGCCTCACCTTCGAGAAATATGCCTACGACAACGGGAATAACGGCTCCAAGACCCACTTCATCAAGGTCATCGGCGGCGACCATACCTGGTACTCCACCCCCAACAACGACATCGACTACACCACCGAAATCTACAACTTCTTCGCCTCCTGCCTCGTCGGCGGCAACGACATCGACGACAACGACAACAACGTGCTCATCTTCCCCAACCCCGCCAACAACATCCTCTCCATCCAAGGCGAAGGCATCAGCCAAGTGCAACTCTTCAACGCAATGGGCCAACAGGTGCTGACTTCCAACCTCTCCAGAATCGACATCAGCCAACTGCCCGAAGGCCTCTATGTTGCCAACATCATCTTCCAAAACGGCAACTCCACGAACCAGAAAGTCGTCATCAACAGATAATTATCCCCCCTTTCAACCAACCATCCACTAAAAACAACATCATCGTGAAAAAAACTCCCATCGACCCGCATCTTGTAGATGAATTAATCGCAAAAAACAGCATCAAGGAAGTCGGCAAGGCCTCCATCCGTGAAATCAAACGCCTGATCAACGACATCGAGCAAGCCTCCGGCGTGAAGTTTGTCCGCATGGAGATGGGCATTCCGGGTATTCCCGCCTGCAAAGTGGGCGTGGAGGCCCAGATCCAGGCCCTGCGTGACGGCATCGCCACCATCTACCCCGACCTCGACGGCACCCCGGAACTGAAGACCGAAGCATCCCGCTTCATCAAGAACTTCATCGATCTCGACATCTCGCCCGACTCCTGCTTTCCCACCGTCGGCTCCATGATGGCCGGCTTGGTGAGTTTCATGACCCTCGCCCGCCGCGAAAAACAAAAGGACACCACCCTCTTCATCGACCCGGGCTTCCCCGTGCAGAAGAACCAACACAAGATCCTCGGACTCAAGTTCGAGACCTTCGACGTCTATGACTTCCGCGGCGAAAAACTGCGCGCCAAGTTGGAGAGCTACCTGAAGAAGGGCAACATTCACTCCATCATTTACTCGAACCCCAACAACCCGTCGTGGATCTGCTTCACTGAAGAGGAGTTGCGCATCATCGGCGAACTTGCCACCCAGTACGACGTCTGCGTCATCGAAGACCTCGCCTACTTCGGCATGGATTTCCGGCGTGACATCTCGAAGCCGGGCGTGCCGCCGTTCCAACCCTCCGTGGGCAAATACACCGACAACTACGCCCTGATGATCTCCGGCTCCAAGGCCTTCAGTTATGCCGGCGAACGTATCGCCGTGCTGGCCGTGTCCGACAAGTTCGGAGCCCGCGAGTTCCCGGACCTCATCCCCTATTTCGGCACTCCTGTGTTGCGCCGCGCCATGATCAACGGTGCCGTATATGCCGTCAGCTCCGGCACCTCCCACTCCGCCCAGTTCGCCCTCGCCGCTATCTTCAAGGCCTGCAACGACGGCACTTACAACTACTTGGACGACGTGCGCGAGTACGGCGAGAAGGCCCACATCATGAAGAAGATCTTCACCGACAACGGCTTCCAGATCGTGTATGACCACGACGGCGAAGAGGCCATCGCCGACGGCTTCTACTTCACCCTCTCCTACCCTGGACTCTCCGGCGAGCAACTGCTGCACGACCTGCTCTACTACGGCATCAGCGCCATCTCCCTCGCCTCCTGCAACAGCACCCGCACCGAAGGCCTCCGCGCCTGCGTGTCGCTCGTCAACCGCAACCAGTTCCCCGACCTCGAAGAACGCGCCAAACTCTTCTACGAGAACCACTAAAGCGACAGTCCTTTCCCCTGCCGCCCTTAAATATGAAACCGCATCGTACCATCCTCTGGATTGTAACGGCTTTGTTATGCACATGCCTTTGGGGCTGCCATAAGAACAAAGCCCTTGAAAAGGCACCGAAATGGAGCGCCTTCGAGAAGTTTTATCAGGATGATGAATATCAGCAGCATTGGGAAAACTGTGTTAAATCACTAAACAACAGCGATTTGCTGTTTTCTGATCAGATTCAGGATTTCTATCAGAAAAACAACGGGCCCGTATGGACCGCCAACGGACTGCAAGAGAAGTTGGTCAACCAATTTCTCGACCTCTATTCCAAATCCGAAGAACACGGCTTGCCGACGGAAATCTTTGGTTATCAAAAAATCAAAGATGAAATAGAGGATATCCATCAGGGCAAGGTCAAGAGTTCGGAAGAACTTTACAAAAAATTAGCCAAAATCGAGACGCTGATGGCTCGAGCCAACGTATTGTATGCCAAGACCATGCTGTACGGGGCAACGGATCCGAAGGAGGTCAACGGGGGAAAATGGCTTTACGAAAACGACAGCATCCTGCCTTCGTTGGCGACGACCGCGATGGAGAAGGCGCCGCAGGGCACGACCCACCTTGCCTCGCTGCATCCCCAAGACAGTGTCTATCTCGCCTTGCAGCAGGAGATGCGCAAGTACCTCGCACTCAGGGAGAAGCCATGGGACTCCATCCCGTCTATCACCGCCGACTCCGGACGGAGCGCCACCCACGTGCATCTGATCGGGGAGCGACTACTGCTGCTGAAAGAGATTGCCGACAGTTATACCCCGTCCGACCGATTGGATGCCACGCTGATGCCCGCCATCAACCGCTTCCGCGAGAACCGCGGCATCCCCACGGGCAAGTCGCTTGACCAGGAGACCATCGACGCGCTCAACAAAACACCGCAAGAGTACATCAACCAGTTGGCAGCCAACCTGGAGCGTTGCCGCTGGAAGACCGTCCACAAAAAGGGACACGATTTTCTGGCCGTCAACATTCCCGACTTCATGTTGGAAGCACGCTGCGCCGACACGTTGGCCCTGCGCATGAAGATTTGTTGCGGGAAATACAAGCGCAAACGCTCGGAAGACTCCTGCCGCGTGAACGGCATCCTGCCCGCCCTTAAAACCGAATCCCCCCTGCTCTACAGCGAAGTGCGGAGCATCGTACTCAACCCCGAATGGCGGATTCCCGCCAGCATCATCAAGGATGAGTATTACTACAAAATGGTCCGTAACTCTATGGGAGTCATCAACAAAGAGAAACTGTACGTGGTCGATAACCGAACCAAGAAACGGGTCCTACCAGAGACTATCGACTGGAAGAGAGTCAGTCAGAAGAACATCCCCTATCAACTCATACAGACCTCCGGCAATCACAACGCGCTGGGGCGCATCAAGTTCGACTTCAACAACACGGAGTCCGTCTATTTCCACGACACAAACAACAAGGGGGCTTTCCGCAACCGCCGCCGCGCATTCAGCCACGGATGCATCCGCGTGAGCCAACCCCGCGAGTTGGCCGACCTGCTCTTCGAGATGAACGAATACGACACCGTTCGAATGGAGCAGTTCCACATTATCCTTGGCGACGAGCCGACGACTGAAGAGGGAGAAGAGTATTTGGAAAAGATGCAAGAAAAAGAAGAAAAGTACCGCGCGAGTCTGTCGCCCGAAGACTCGGTTTTCTACCGTCCGCTTCGGCCCACCAACGTCGCCCTGCGGAAGAAGATGCCGCTTTTCATCGAATATCACACCGCCTTCATCGGTCCCAACGGCAGTGTGCACTACCGCCCGGATGTCTATCGCAAAGACCAGAACATCCTCAACGCCATCCAAAAACTCATTCCTTCATGTTAAAAGAGAAGAAAATCTGCATCGTCCTGCCCGCCTACAACGCCGCCGACACCCTGGAGAAGACCTATAATGAAATTCCTTTTGACATCGTAGATGAGGTTGTGTTGGTGGATGACCACTCCTTGGACGAGACCGTGTCCGTCGGGCAGCGCCTCGGCATCCGGCACATCATCCAGCACGATAGCAACAAGGGCTATGGCGGCAACCAAAAGACTTGCTACCAGGCGGCATTGTCGCTCGGTGCCGACATTGTTGTCATGCTACACCCTGATTATCAGTACGATCCGCGTCTTATCGAGTCGATGTGCTACCTCATTGCCAACGGCGTCTATCCCGTGGTTCTCGGCTCGCGCATTCTCGGCAAGGGAGCGCTCAAAGGCGGCATGCCCCGCTACAAATACTTCTTCAACCGCTGCCTTACCGCCTTCCAGAACTTCTTGATGAACCAAAAATTAGCAGAGTATCACACTGGCTACCGCGCCTTCTCCAAGGAAGTACTCAACAGCATCAACTTCATGGCCGACGATGACGACTTCGTCTTCGACAACCAGATGCTGGCGCAGATTTTCTACGCGGGTTACGAAATCGCCGAAATCACTTGCCCCACCAAATATTTCCCGGAGGCGTCCTCCATCAACTTCAAACGCAGTTGCAAGTACGGTTTTGGGGTCATCGGCACCTCGATTGCCTACCGGTTGCAGAAATGGGGGCTGATGAAATCCAGGATTTTTATGTAATGACAGTGCTCACACTAAGACAGTGCACGCACCCTCTCTACTCTGCGGATTCGGTCCCTTGATCCAACAACTCCTGTTCGATGATGGCCTTCAGTTCATCCTTGGTCTGGTAGCCGATGACCTGCTTCACCTTCTGACCGGATTTCACCAACAACAATGTCGGCAGACCCGTGATCTGCATGGCCTTGCCTAAATCCTTGGCGTGGTCCATGTCGATACGGTAAAAGATGACCGCGTCGGCATACTCCGTGGCCAGTTCGTTCAACGCGGGATCCATCTTCTTGCACCATCCACACCACTCGGCGTAGCAATCCACGATGATGGGCTTCTTGCCGGTGTACACGGCATCGGGCTTGTTGAAGTCGAACACCTTGTTGACGAACTCTTTCTGGGAGATCTTGACAATTTTCCCCTTGCCGGGAGTGACATCCTGCGGTTCGGACTGGGATTGTGCTGTCGACTGGTCCTGCATGGTCGGATTCTGCGCGGCGTCGGCGGTGGCTTTGGAGTTGCACTGTGCCGACATTGTCATCACGAGACACGACAGGCAAAGGATGGTGATGAAACGTTTCATAGTTATTGTTTTAAACTGACGGTTTTGTTGAATACCAGGTGGTCGGGGGTGGAGTCGCGGTCAACGCAGAAGTAGCCGATACGCTCAAACTGGTAGTGCTTCTCTGCATTTTCCAGGGTCAACCCCTCTTCGATCCAGCCCTGTTGGGTGGTCAGCGATTGGGGATTGAGGTAGTCGATGAAGGTCTTGCCCTCTTCGCAGTCGTCGGGGGCGGGCACGGTGAACAGGCGTTCGAAGAGGCGGATTTCGGCGGCCTTGGCATGGCCGACGGTCACCCAGTGGATGGTGGCTTTCACCTTACGGTTGCTCTGCGGCATGCCGCTCTTCGTCTCAGGATCGTAGGTGGCGTGGATGACGGTGACATTGCCATCGGCATCCTTCTCCACATGGGTGCATTTCACGATGTAGGCGTACTTGAGGCGCACCTCACCACCGACAGTGAGTCGGTAGAACTTCTTGTCGGCCACCTCGCGGAAGTCGGCGCGTTCAATCCACAACTCCTTGGCGAACGGCACGTTGCGGGTGCCTGCATCGGGATTTTCAGGATTGTTGACTGCGGCCAACATCTCCTCCTGCCCGTCGGGATAGTTGTCGATGACCAACTTAACCGGGTCGAGTACAGCCATGGTGCGGGTAGCCACCTTGTTGAGGTCCTCGCGGGCGCAGAATTCCAAGAGCGACACGTCGATGATGTTGTCGCGCTTGGCGATGCCGACAGTCTCGGCGAAGTTGCGGACGGCGGCGGGGGTGTAGCCGCGACGGCGCAGACCGCAGATGGTGGGCATGCGCGGGTCGTCCCAGCCCATCACGTGACCATCGCGCACCAACTGCATCAACTTGCGTTTGCTCATGATGGTGTAATTGAGGTTCAGGCGGGCGAACTCGATCTGTTGCGGATGGTGGATCTTCAGCGCCTCGCAGAACCAGTCGTACAGCGGACGGTGCACCTCGAACTCCAACGTGCAGATGGAGTGGGTGATGCCCTCGATGGAGTCGCTCTGGCCGTGGGCGTAGTCGTACATCGGGTAAATGCACCACTTGTCGCCGGTGCGGTGGTGGTGGCTATGCAGGATGCGGTACATAATGGGGTCGCGCATGTGCATGTTTGGAGAGGTCATGCCGGTTTTGGCACGCAGCACCTTGCTGCCGTCGGGGAATTCGCCCGCCTTCATGCGGCGGAAAAGGTCGAGGTTCTCCTCCACGGTACGGTTGCGATAGGGACTTTCGGTTCCGGGCTGGGTAGGAACGCCGCGCCCCGCACTGATCTCCTCCTGCGTCTGGTCATCCACGTATGCCAATCCCTCCTGAATCAACCTTTCGGCCCACTCGTAGAGTTGGTCGAAGTAGTCGGAGGCATAGTGCTCCTCCGCCCACTGGAAGCCGAGCCACTGGATGTCCTCCTTGATGGAATCCACATACTCCACATCCTCCTTCACGGGATTGGTGTCGTCGAAACGCAGGTTGCATTTGCCGCCATATTTCTTCGCGATGCCGAAGTTCAAGCAAATGGACTTGGCATGTCCGATGTGCAGATATCCGTTCGGTTCCGGAGGAAAACGCGTGTGCACTCTCGATCCATTCTTTCCATTAGCCAAATCTTTCTCAATAATTTCTTCAATGAAGTTCATTTGCCTTGATTTAAAAATAACGTTGCAAAAATACAATTAAATCAGAAAAAAGAAGCAGGTGTTTTTCATTTTTCTGAAATGATTATATCAATCCCTTCACCCACTTGAAGAATTTGTAGGGCATGTAGCGGAAGGGTAGGTCGAAAAGGGTGGGGGTGGCGACGACGGCACGACGATGCGTGAAGGCCTCGAAACTCAGCACGCCGTGGTAATGCCCCATCCCGGAGTTGCCCACGCCGCCGAAAGGGAGCTGGCTGTTGGCGATGTGCATGATAGTGTCGTTGAGGCAACAGCCGCCCGATGAGGTGCGCTCCACGATGCGCCAGCCGTCGCGTTCCTTGCCGAAATAGTACAACGCCAACGGCTTCTCGCGCTCGTTGACGTACGCCACCACCTTCTCTTCGAAACTGCTGCCGGCATCATCAAGGGTGATGAGCGGGAAGACAGGTCCGAAGATCTCTGTGGTGAGCACCTCCGCGCCGTCGGCGACATGGTCAAGCAGCGTCGGCTCGATAAAGCGGTCGGCGGCGTCAGTACGGCCACCATAGACGACCTCGCCCTCAGCGAGATAGCCGCTGACGCGGTCGAAGGCACGGTCGGTGACCATCCGCACGTAGTGGCGGCTTTGCTGGATGTCGTCGCCGTGGAGCTTCTTCACCGCCTCGGCAAACGCCTTCACGAAAGCATCTTTCACGTCCCGATGGATCAGGATGTAGTCGGGCGCGATGCAGGTCTGCCCGGAGTTCAGGGTCTTGCCCCAGGCGCAGCGCAACGCCGCCAGCCGCACATCGGCACTCTTGTCGATGATGCACGGACTCTTGCCGCCCAATTCCAACACCAACGGCACGAGGTTCTTTGCAGCGGCGGCGGCCACATGCCGTGCCAACGCCGGACTGCCGGTAAAGAAAATCAGATCGAAACGCATGGCGAACAGTTGCTTGTTGACCTCCCGATTACCCTGAACCACAGCGATATAGTCTTCCGAAAAGACGCTCTTCACCAACTTCTCGATGACGAGTGAGACATGCGGCACGTAGGGCGACGGCTTCAGCACGGCCGTACAGCCCGCTGCGATGGCGCCCACCAACGGACTGAGCAACAACTGCACAGGGTAGTTCCACGGCGAAACGATGAGCGCCGTCCCCAGCGGTTCTTTTACAATATAACTCCTTGATCCAAAAATAGATATAGGGGATGGTTTGTGCGCTCTCTTCGCCCAACGGCGTACGTGCCGTATCGCCTCGCGCACCTCCGCCTTCACCAACGAGATCTCCGTCAGGTAGGCTTCCTCGTATGATTTGTGCAGGTCGGTCCAGAGGGCGTCGGCCAATTCCTGCTCGTATTTCTCCAAAGCGTCGTAAAGCAGGCGCAGTTGCTGCTTGCGGAAGACAACCGAGCGCGTAGCCTCGGTGCCGAAGAACTTCTTTTGCGCCGCCAGGATGCCCTGCAAACGCTCGGTAGGGGTGTTTTCTATCGTCATCATTATTTTCTCCTTCCTGTAAAATGATCCATGGTGGTGTATAGTCCGAAAATGTCGCCGAAGACCCAGTCAAACAGCCGTTCGGGAAAGATGCCTTCCATAAAGCGGATGAAATGGTACTTGAAAGGGATGCCGGCAAAAGTCTTGCCTTTCGCGGTCGCCTTCAGTATTTTACGCGCGGTCTTTTCGGGGTCGAGAATGGGAAAGATCTTCGACTGGACACCGTCGAACATGCCCGTGTTGATGAAATACGGCGCAACGGTGGTAATCTGAACCTTGCTCTTCATGCGCTGCAATTCAATGCGTACCGAGTCGGACCAGCCGATGGCGCTCCACTTGCTGGCGACATAAATACTCATCTTGGGCATGGAGAGCATGCCGGCGGCGGAAGCGATGGTGACCAATTGCCCGTGGTCGCGGGCCACCATGTCCTGCAAAACCACTAACCCGACGTACATCGGGGCGACCGCGTTGATGGTCATCGTGCGGTTGATGTCAGTGACACTGTTCTCGTGGAACGGCTTGTTGCTGGTGACCACGCCGGCGCATTGGATGACGATATCGACAGGTCCGAGGTCGCGCGTGGTGTCGGCGTAGGCGGCGACCACAGCGTCATACGAACTGACATCCACACGATACGACTTCGCCGTGCCGTACTTGGCATGGTCGGCGACGGTGGCAGCAATGTTTTTTTCGTTGATGTCCCAGACGGCAACGGCCCGCGCTCCCTGTTGGAGTGCGAGCCGTCCCATGATCCGTCCGATTCCGGAGGCTCCTCCGGTGATGAGAATTGTTTTGTCTTGTAGTTTCATATTCGTTGTTTTTGAGGCGGCAAAAATACTCTTTTTTTGAGAAATGTACGATGGCAAGGGATGTCAATGACTTCGAGAAAATTAGGTGTAATTGATGATGACATCCCATTTGGAAATCTCGGAAATTTCACTATTTTTGCAAAAAAATTTACCCCAATGGCAGACGACAAGAAAATCATCTTTTCCATGGTGAACGTCAGCAAGACGATTCCCCCACAGAGACAAATCCTCAAGAATATCTACCTCTCTTTTTTCTATGGCGCAAAAATCGGCGTACTCGGTCTGAACGGCGCGGGCAAATCCACCCTGCTGAAGATCATCGCCGGACTGGACAAGTCAATCCAAGGCGAGGTGGTGTTTTCGCCGGGCTACAGCGTCGGTTACCTGCCGCAGGAACCGCAACTTGATGACAACCTGACCGTTAAGGATGTTGTCAGTCAGGGCGTGCAGGAAATTGTGGATATTTTGAAAGAATACGAGGAGGTGAACATGAAGTTTGCCGAGCCGATGAGCGACGACGAGATGAACAAACTCATCGAGCGCCAGGGCGAGTTGACGGAGTTGATCGACCAGCACGACGCCTGGGAACTGGACAGCAAGTTGGAGCGCGCCATGGACGCCCTCCGCTGTCCCGAAGGCGACACGCCGGTGAAGAATCTGTCGGGAGGCGAGCGGCGCCGCGTGGCCCTCTGCCGCCTGCTGCTCTCCGAGCCCGACATCCTGCTGCTCGACGAGCCCACCAACCACCTCGACGCCGAGTCGGTGCAGTGGCTGGAGATGCACCTGCAACAATACAAGGGTACCGTCATCGCCGTCACCCACGACCGTTACTTCCTCGACAACGTGGCCGGCTGGATCCTCGAACTCGACCGCGGCGAGGGCATCCCGTGGCAGGGCAACTACTCCTCCTGGCTCGAACAGAAAAGCAACCGCCTGGCGATGGAGGAGAAACAGGAATCGAAGCGCCGCAAGACCCTCGAACGCGAACTGGAGTGGGTTCGCATGGCTCCCAAAGCCCGTCAGGCCAAGTCGAAAGCCCGTCTGAGCGCATACGACAAACTGCTCAACGAGGATGTCAAAGAGAAGGAGGAGAAACTGCAGATCTTCATCCCCAACGGCCCGCGCCTCGGCAACACGGTCATCGAGGCGGAGCACGTCTCCAAGGCCTTTGGCGACAAACTGCTCTTCGACGACCTCAACTTCCGCCTGCCCCCCAACGGCATCGTGGGCGTCATCGGACCCAACGGCGCCGGCAAGACCACACTCTTCCGCCTTATCATGGGATTGGAGAAGCCCGACAGCGGCACCTTCACCGTCGGCGACACCGTCAAGATCGGCTATGTCGATCAGCAGCACGCCGACATCGACCCCGAAAAGACCGTCTGGGAGGTCATCTCCGAAGGCAACGAGCAGATGCAACTCGGCGGGCGGCTCATCAACTCCCGCGCCTACGTCTCCCGCTTTAACTTCAACGGCACCGACCAGGGCAAACTCGCCGGCGTGCTCTCCGGCGGCGAACGCAACCGCATGCACCTTGCCCTCACCCTCAAGTCTGAAGCCAACGTGTTGCTCCTTGACGAACCCACCAACGACATCGACGTCAACACGTTGCGGGCATTGGAAGAAGGTCTGGAAGATTTCGCCGGGTGCGCCGTCGTCATCTCCCACGACCGCTGGTTCCTCGACCGCATCTGCACCCACATCCTCGCCTTCGAGGGCGACTCGCAGGTCTATTTCTTCGAGGGCAGTTACTCCGAATATGAGGAGAACCGCAAGAAACGCCTCGGCGACGTCGGACCCACCCGAATCCACTACAAGAAACTGATGAAATAACCCCTATTACAACCCCATTTTTTTATCATAAAATTCAAACAATGAAAAAGTTACGTATTTTCCTGTGCCTATTGGCCATCATTGTGATGTGTCCGACCGCTTTCGCGCAAAACGAAAGGGAAACCTACAACGTGGATTTCAAAAAAATCGAAGACTTCGTCAAAAAACAGCATGACCAGTTCGAGTCCCAAATGCAACGGTTCATCGCCGGCGACACCACCCTGACGCTGGAAGAAATCGCCAACGTATTCTATGGCAGCGACTTATCAACCGACTATTCTCATGAAGACGCACCCGAAGCGATGCTTAAAGCCATCAAGAATGAAGACTTCGATCAGGCATTCGAACTGGGGCGAGCGAAGTTGGAGAAGTCGCCGGCCAGTCTCGACCTCCTACTCAAGATGATGTATTGTTGCGACAAATTGGGTAGGGATGAGAATGCTCTGAATTACCAGACCCGCGCCTTTCAACTGATTGACATCATACTCGCTTCCGGCGACGGAAGAACGTGCGAAACCGCCTTCAAAGTGGTAAACATCTCGGATGAATACACCATTATCTTCGGGGTTTTCGACATGGAATTCAAACAACAAGCCCTGATGTGGCCCTGCGACGAGATGACCCTCTACGCGAACGACCCCGACGACGAGGTCGTCCTCTATTTCGACGTCACCCTGCACATGAACAAACTGAACGACATATTCGGGTCGTCGAAATCTTCCGCTGACAAGAAATCTAAAGGCAAAAAGGGTGGGAAAAAGAGCCGCTAAAGGAAATCCAACAGCGCTCTGTTCCCAAGACATCGTCACTTTTCGGAATTCTCCTCTACTCCACCCTCACAATGTGGTAACTCTTCTTGCCCTTTTGCAAGAGGATGTATTTACCATTGATGAGTTCGGCAGGCGTGATGACGCAACTCTCGTTCACCTTGGTTTTGTTGACGGAGATGCCGTTGCCCTTCAGTTCGCGACGCGCCTCGCCCTTGGAGCCGAGCATGTGGGTGATGTCGGACAGCAGGTCGATGATGGGGATGCCGGCTTCGACCTGAGAGCGCGGCACGGCAGTCTGATCGACGCCCTCGAACACCGACAGGAACATGCGCTCTGAAAGGGCGGAGAGACTCTCGGCCGTGCCCTTGCCGAATAGGATTTCGGAAGCGCTGAGAGCGGCCTCGTAGTCGGCCTGCGAATGTACGCGGATAGTGAGGTCCTTGGCAAGCGCCTTCTGCAGCACGCGGAGGTGCGGCGCAGCGTCGTGTTCCTGCTCCATCGCCTCGATCTCCTCGCGGGTGTAGCGGGTAAAGATGCGGATGTACTTCTTGCTGTCTTCGTCGCTGCAGTTGAGCCAGAACTGGTAGAAAGTGTACGGGGAAGTGCGCTCGGGATCGAGCCAGATGTTGCCTTTCTCGGTCTTGCCGAACTTGCCGCCGTCGGCCTTGGTGATGAGCGGGCAGGTGAGGGCGAACGCCTCGCCGTTGGTCTTGCGGCGGATCAACTCCGTGCCGGTGGTAATGTTGCCCCACTGGTCGGAACCGCCCATCTGCAACTTGCAGTTATAGTGCTGGTTGAGGTACAGGAAATCGTAGCCCTGCACCAACTGGTACGAGAACTCGGTGAATGACATGCCATCGCCTTCGCCGTTGAAACGCTTCTTCACGGAATCCTTCGCCATCATGTAGTTGACGGTGATGTGCTTGCCGATGTCGCGGATGAAGTCGAGGAAGGAGAACTGGCTCATCCAGTCGTAGTTGTTGACGAGCAGGGCAGCGTTGGGCTCCTTGCCGTCGAAATCGAGGAATTTGGCGAGTTGCTTGCGGATGCAGGCCTGGTTGTGCCGCAGCGTCTCGGAGTCGAGCAGATTGCGCTCCTGCGACTTGCCGGAGGGGTCGCCGATCATGCCGGTGGCGCCGCCGAGCAGCACGATCGGACGGTGCCCGCACTCCTGAAAGTGCTTGAGCATCATCACACCCACCAGGTGCCCGATGTGCAGCGAGTCGGCCGTCGGGTCAATGCCGACATACGCCGTGGTCATCTCTTTGTTCAGTTGTTCTTCCGTGCCGGGCATCATGTCATGGATCATCCCGCGCCATTTCAATTCTTCGATAAAGTTCATAGTATCAGTTTGTGTTTAAGATTTTCCAAAAAAAGCCCCATTCTCATGGGGCTTCATTTCGCTAAAATGCAAATTCGTTAGCAGGACATTTCAGAACCGGCTTTGAATTTCACCACCTTCTTGGCAGGAATCTTCATAGCTTCACCGGTTTTCGGGTTGCGGCCCTGTCTGGCACCACGCTCGGTGACAGAGAAAGTGCCGAAGCCAACCAGAGAGACCTTACCACCACCCTTCAGGGTTTCGGAAGTGGTAGCCATGAAAGCTTCGAGAGCGTTTTTCGCATCGGCTTTCTTCAAACCTGCCTTGGCAGCGATTGCATCAATTAATTCACTCTTGTTCATTTGAATAAATTTAAATGGTTAATATATTAACTTTTAGCACCGCAAATATAGCAGTTATTTTTTTTAATTCAACATTTTTTTGACTTTTTTTGAAAAAAAAAAAGAGAAAAAAAACGTCTAAAATCGCAATTACTTGATTATCAATAATTAAAAGACATTTGACTCATAGTTTTCAGGGTGGAATCCCCGCAGAAAATCGCTCACTTTCAGCCGTGATTTTCCTTGAATTTGAAGATTTTGAAGGGAAATCCGGCCGTCTTTTGTAAGGATGGAGAAGGAATTTGGAAGTTTCACCTCCATTTTGCCAGGCATTTCCTCATGATTTTCCAGGATGAAGTCGGCCTCGAATACCTTCAAAAGCTCTTCATTTCCCTTGGTATTACGGAGATGGGTGCAGGCGCCGGGGTAAGGCGAAAGCCCGCGGATCTGGTTGAAAATCTCCTGCCCGGGGCGGTTCCAGTCGATGAAAGTGTCGGGCTTGAAGATCTTGGGGGCGGGACGCAATTCGGCGGCAGGCACGTCGGCCTGGCGGCGGGTCGTCACCGTGCCTGCCTCCACCTGGTCAAGGGTGCGGACGGCCAACTCGGCACCGGCGTGCATCAAACGGTCGTACAACTCGCCCGTAGTCTCCCGCGGACCAATCTCCACCTCCACGGCGTCAATGATGTCGCCCGTGTCGATCTGGTGGTCCAAGAAGAAGGTTGTAACACCCGTCTTTGTCTCCCCGTTCATCACCGCCCAGTGGATGGGGGCGGCGCCGCGGTAGTTAGGCAGCAGGGAAGCATGGACATTGAAAGTGCCAAATTTTGGCATAGTATAGACCACTTCTGGCAGCATCCGAAAAGCCACTACAACGAATATATCCGCCTGGTAACCACGGAGTTGCTTGATAAAATCGGAATCCTTGAGTTTCTCGGGCTGAAGTACGGGAAGGTGATGTTCGTCGGCATAGACTTTCACCTCAGAGGGCTTGAGTTTGAGTCCTCTGCCGGCCGGCTTGTCGGGTGTGGTGACCACGGCGACGACCTGGTGTCGGGAATGACAGATGGCGTCGAGGGTGCCGACGGCGAACTCCGGGGTTCCGAGGAAGACGACTTTCATGGCTATCGGTTTTATGGAAGCCCTTTGGGGGCTATTTCCGGTTGTACATCTGCTTGTGGGTATGCAGCATCTGGAGGCAGGAGGCGGCGGCTTCCACGCCCTTGTTGCCGTGCTTTCCGCCGGCGCGGTCGGTGGCCTGCTGCGGGGTGTTGCAGGTAAGCACGCCGAAAATGACGGGCACGGTATATTCCACACCCACCTTGGCGATGCCGTTGGCGACGGCCTGCGCGATGAACTCGAAATGGCGCGTCTCCCCCTGGATGATGCAGCCGAGGCAGATCACCGCGTCCAAGTCCTCGTTGGCGTCGAGCAGCATGGCGGCAGCGCTGGGCAGTTCGAAACTGCCGGGCACGTCGAACAGCAACAGGTTGTTCTTGGCCACGCCCGCCTCAACCAACGTGCTGACGGCGCCCTCCTTCAGGGCGTTAGTGACCTCTTCGTTCCACCTACTAACAATAATGCCAATCTTGAAATTGGCATTATCGGTATGAGGAACGGAAATTTGGGAAAGGTTTTTCTTCTTTTCCATTATTTTCCGGCTTTCAGTTTGGCGCGTTCGTAATATTTGGCGATACCCATCTGCGAATATCTCTCATAGTACTTGTCCTGAACGGTCTGATAGTTCTCATAGGCGCCGGCCCAATCGCCGCCGCGCTCGCAGAGCATACCGAGTTTCCAGAGGGCAATGGGAGCAACGAAATCGGTCTCGCCCTTCGCGGCCTTCTCGTAATATTTCTTGGCATTGTCGGCATCGTCCATGTCATCGTACAAGTCGCCGATAAGCATCTGTGATTCGTACCAGAGGTAGTCGTCACGCTTTTTCATCTGAAGCAACACGTCAAGGGCGTCCTCGGTCTGACCGATATTGAGGTAGCAGAGGGCAGTGTAGTACTTGAGACTGAACTTGGCGGCGGGAGAGGTCTTGAAGATGGGGTGGTCGTAGGACTCGGTGACGGAGAGAAGACCTTCGGCATTGTCGTTGCCTTCCAAAGCGGCCTTGAGGGTGGCGGTGTCCGTAGAGAGCGTCCCACCCTGCACAACGGAGGCGATGGACGGCTGGGCGCTTTCAGAAGAGGCCTTGTTCCACTTGGGGGCAAGCCACTTGAAATAGCCGACCAGCACGATGGCCACCACGATGAGGGCGATGAGGATGCCGTTGAACAGTTTTTCGTGGGTGCGGTAGAAGGTCACTAACTTGCCTTGTTCACCATGAACCTCGCCCAATTTGTCGTTATTCAAGTTCTTTTTTGCCTCTTTCGTGGCATTGAGATCCTTCGAATCGTTTGTATTTTCAATAGTTGCCATATTTTATGGTTTTAATATTTTAAGGTTGCAAATTTACATGTTTTTTTTCACTAACAGCATACCTATATTAAAATAATTTTGCACTATAAAAAACACAAAAAAAGCGGAGGTGAAAACCTCCGCTTTTTCGTTAAGGAAAAACTGGGATTATCTGTTACCCTTGCTGTTTTTGCCTTTGGTGTTGATCTGGAGGGAGACATTGCCGTCCTTGTTGGCTTCAACGCTCACGCCTTCGCTTTCGACCTTAGCACCATCCTTGTCAGCGTTGACGGTGGTACCGGCCTTGGGGGCGGTGGTGTTTTCAGCAACGGGAGCCTGTTCCTGAACGGGAGCAGTCTCAGTAGCGGCGGGCTGATCCTCGGTGACTTGTTCTTGGTCAGTGGTCTCGGCCTCAGCCTGATCGTTGGTCTTGTCATTGTTGCAGGCGAAGAAAAGGCCAGCAGCCAAAACAACTAAAAATAATTTCTTCATTTTGAAAATTGATTAAGGTTATAAAATAGGGTTGATAAATTATTTCACGCGTTCGTAGGTGAGGGTGAAGGTGTAGGTGCCGGGCACGCCCTTAGCATCGTCCTCAGTGAGTTCCCAAGTGTATTGGACCTGGAGCTCATCCTTGTTGAGGGTCACGATCTTGCAGGACTCCATCTCTTCATCATAGAAGAAGGGGATCTGCATGTTGAGGACCTTGGACTCCTCATTGATTTCCCACTTGCCCAGGGAAGTCTCCTGGCTGGGTTGCCATTCGCAAACGTTTGCACCGGGGTTCATGTACTCGTAACCATCGGCGTTGAATTTGATCACGTCGTCGGTTTCGCACTCATAGACATAGCCACCGCCGATCAGGTCAGTGATCTGAGTGTTGTCGTTGAGGGTCCAGTAAGGAGTGGTGGTAGCAGCGGTCAGCTTCCAACCCTTCTCAGTGGTCAAATAATCAGTCATGGTCTGCTTTTCACAGGAAGTGAAAGCGATGATGCCAACGAGAGCAATTGCGATAACGCTTAAAATGTTCTTTTTCATTGTTTTGATTTTTTTGGTTGTGAATGAATTTAATGATGCAAAAATACTACATTTTTTAATTGTGACACGCCTTTGTGAAAATTTTTGGCTTTTTTAACTTTTTTTATATTTTCGCGAAAATCAAAGGGATAGACGTTTTGGAGAATTGCGAGTTTAAAAAGACAATGAATAAATTTTACAATATATTGATTTATAACTTATTATAAAACTCATTTAATGTTATAACCTTATACACGAGACTGGCGGCAAGCACATCGGAGACTACGTTTTCGGGCTGGGGACAGAGTTCCACCACATCGAAAGCGACCACATTTTTCTGCCGAAACAGCCGGTCGAGAAGCGCGGTGACCTCGTACCAACCCAGTCCGCCGGGCAGCGGAGTGCCTGTGGCGGGCAAAACAGAGGGGTCGAACCCGTCGAGGTCGATGGTGAGATATACGTGCGGGGTGAGCCGGGTGCAGACGCTTTCCATCCACCGAGGATCCTGTCCCGCGATCTGGTGTGCATAATATATATTGTCATCGACGATGTTGTGGCGTTCCTCTTCGGCCACGGAGCGGATGCCCACCTGCACCACGCGGGCGCCAAGGGTCTGGGCGCGACGCATCACGCAGGCGTGGTTGTGGGGCGACCCATGGTACTCGTCGCGCAGGTCGGCATGGGCATCGATCTGGAGCACCGTCAAGTCGGGGTACTTTTCCAGCGCGGCGCGGATGGCTCCCTCGGAGACAGAGTGCTCGCCGCCGAGCAGGCCCACGCACTTGCCCTGCGCCATCCAATGGCTGGTGCGAGCATAGACTGCCTCCACCATCTCGTCGGGCGTGCGGGCGTTTTCCGCCACCGGCGAGTCGGTGTGGATGCCCGCCGTATATGCCTCGACACCATACACCACATCGTACAACTCCAAACTGTCGCTGGCCTCGATGATGGCCTGCGGACCGCGGTCAGCCCCCTTCACGAAGGTGCTGGTGCCGTCGTAAGGCACGGGCAGCAATACGTAGCGGGCGTTTTCCGCCGCGGCAAACTCATCCTCCATATCGAGGAAGAACGGAGTGGATTTGGGATACTTTTTCATGATGTCGGTCAGTTTTGCAGGGTGGCGGGAATCTCGTGGTCGGTGTTGCGCTGGAAGGCGCGGAGGCCGAAGAAGGGAAGTACGGCATAGAAGTGGTCGAAGAGGTCGGCCTGAACAGCTTCATACTCTTTCCACTCGATGACGCGGACGAAGCAGTAGAGTTCCACGGGCAGCCCGTTCTCGCCGGGGTCGTGGTGACGCACCATCAGCAGGGAGGTCTCATCGACAAGGGGATGCTGTTCGAGGTAGGCCACCATGTAGGCACGCATCACGCCGAGGTTGGTCTGAAACTCGGCATTGGGAATACCGCTGTTGGTGAGGTGGCGCTGCTCGTTGAGCTGGTCGATCTGCGCCTGCGTGCGGTCGAGATAGTCGCGGAGGCAGTCGATGGTGCGGAATTTCTCCAGCATCTCGGGCGTGCAGGGCCGGATGGTGTTGACGTCGATGTGGATGGATCTGGTGATGCGGCGAAGGTGTTTTTCACGCATGGTGCGCCAGTTCTGGAACGAGTTGTTGACCATCGACTTGATGGGCACGGTGACGATGGTGTTGTCGAAGTTGCGCACCTTGACGGCGATGAGGTTTACCTCCTCGACGATGCCGTTGGCGGCGCCGGTGGAGTCGGTGATCCAATCGCCGATGCGCACCATGTCGTTGGAGGAGAGCTGGATGCTGTTGACGAAGCCGGTGATGGTGTCCTGGAAAACGAGGAGCAGCACGGCGGAGAAGGCGCCAATACCGGCGATGAGGCCGGCAGGCGACTTGTTGACCATGATGCAGACAATGAGAATGACGGCAATAGTCCACAACACCACCTTGACCACCTGCAGGTAGCTCTTGATGGGCTTTCTGCCGTTTTTCACAGCCATCACCTCGTCGGTGACATCGAGGAAGGAACTGATACACCGCGTCAACTGGAAGATGACGAACATGTTGGTGATGGCGAAGAAGAAGAGCAGGGAGGCACTTTCCCACTCGAAGATGGCGGGCAGCATGCGGACGATAATGAGGGCGGGCAGCAATTTAGCCACATGGATCAGAAATTTCTGGTCGATCATGGCCTGAAGCCATGGCTTGACCTTGTGCTTGACCGTGAGTTTGGCGCCGCCGTGGAGGATCATCCGGAAGATCTGGTAGAAGAAAATCCACAGGAACACCAATCCTGCGAGGATGATGACAGCGGTAAAAAATTTCCCGGCTGGCTCCGGGAAATTGAGTTTCTCAATAAAAAACTGATTGAGAAATAGTCTAATAAATTGAAACATAATGAATTATTGCTCGTTTTGCGGATTCTCCCTCTTTTCGGGCTTCATCTGGGGGAAGAAGAGCACGTCTTGGATGGAGGGGGAGTTGGTCATGATCATGGCGAGGCGGTCGATGCCAATGCCGAGGCCGGCGGTGGGGGGCATGCCGAACTCGAGGGCACGGAGGAAGTCCTCGTCGAGCACCATCGACTCGGTGTCGCCGCGCTTGCCGAGTTCCAACTGGGCCTCGAAGCGCTGGCGCTGGTCGATGGGGTCGTTGAGTTCGGAGTAGGCGTTGCAGAGTTCCTTGCCGTTGCACATCGCCTCGAAGCGCTCGGTCATGCCGGGCTTGGTGCGGTGCATCTTGGTGAGCGGCGACATCTCGACGGGATAGTCGTAGATGAAGGTGGGCTGGATGAGTTTCGACTCGGCGGTCTCGCCGAAGATCTCGTCGATGAGTTTGCCCTTGCCCATGGTCTTATCAACGGCCACGCCGACGCTCTTGGCGAACTCGGCGAGTTCGGCCTCCGACATCTGCGACACGTCGGTGCCGGTGAAGTGCTCGATGGCCTCGAACATGGTGAAACGTTTCCACGGGCGCTTGAAGTCGATGAGGTTCTCTCCGACCTGCACCTGGGTGGTGCCGTGCAGGGCGATGGCGACGGCCTCGACCATCTCCTCCACCAAGTTCATCATCCACTCGTAGTCCTTGTAGGCCACGTAGAGTTCCATCTGGGTGAATTCGGGATTGTGGAAGCGGTCCATGCCCTCGTTGCGGAAGTCCTTGGAGAACTCATACACGCCGTCGAAGCCGCCCACGATGAGGCGTTTGAGGTAGAGTTCGTCGGCGATGCGAAGGTAGAGGGGCATGTCGAGAGTGTTGTGGTGGGTCTTGAAGGGGCGTGCCGCCGCGCCGCCGTAGAGGGGCTGCAAAATCGGCGTCTCCACTTCCAGATAACCCTTCTGGTTCAAGAAGTTACGCATGGTATTCACCAACAGCGTGCGCTTGATGAAGGTATCCTTGACCTGCGGATTGACGATGAGGTCGAGGTAACGCTGGCGGTACCGCTGTTCGGGGTCGGAGAAGGCGTCGTAGGTGGTGCCGTCCTTCTCCTTCACAATGGGCAGCGGACGGATGGACTTGCTGAGCAGCACGAACTCCTTGACGTGGATGCTGATGGCGCCGGTCTGGGTGGTGAAGACGAAGCCCTTGACGCCGATGATGTCGCCGATGTCGAGTTTCTTGAAAACGGAGTTGTACATGGTCTTGTCCTCGCCCGGGCAGATCTCGTCGCGTTTGACGTAGATCTGGATTCTGCCGACGGCGTCCTGCAGTTCGTAGAAGGAGACGGCGCCCATGATGCGCTGGCTCATGATGCGGCCGGCAAGACTGACGTTCTGGAAGAGCGTGTTGTCGGCGGGATATTTCTCGAGGATCTCCTGGGAAGAGGCGTTCACCTCGAACAGGGGGGCGGGGTAGGCGTTGATGCCCAGCTGGTTGAAGTCGTTGAGCTTCTTTCTTCTAATGACTTCTTGTTCTGATAATTCTGCCATAATGCGGTATCTTGAAATTCAGTTGCAAATTTATAAAAAAGTCGTGATTTTTGAAAAAACCTAGATGTTTTTCATGTTCTGATCGACACGGTAGTCCTCTTCGAGTTGCCACAGTTGGAATCCGGCCTGCTGTTCCATGTAAGTGAGGATATCGACTTTGGCGTTGAGGTCGTTGATTTTTCCGATCTCTTCAAGTACTTCGTCGATTTTGTTTTTGATGTTGTTGTCCATAGGTGAATATTTGGGCTGCAAAATTACAAAAAATCGGGGGAAGAATTTGCCTTTTCACACCAAGTTGTGTTTTGCTATGTTTTTTATAGAGCATCCCCGCCCAAGGAGTGAGGTAATCGTCATAAATAAATGATTAGTCCGACGATGGCGCTGATGAGCAGCAGCAGTACGGGGTTTTTCTTGAACTTGAAGGCGGCGATAAAGACGCCGGCGAAGATGGCGATGCTGGCGATGACCTGGACCGGTTCGGTGCCGAAGGTCTCGGGGGTAAGCAGAAGGATGGCGGCGGCGGCGATGAGTCCGACGACGGTGGGGCGCAGGACGTCGAAGATGCTCTTGACCCACGGGTTCTCCTTGAATTTCCGCAGGACGCTGCACACCAATATCATCAGCAGCACCGGCAGCAATATGACGGCAAAGGAGGCGAGCACGGCGCCCAGCACGGCTATTCCGGTGGAGTAGCCCTCGTTGAGGACGGCGGTGTAGCCGCAGTAGGTGGCTACGTTGATGCCGATCGGTCCCGGAGTCCCCTGGCTCACGGCGACGATGTCGGTGAACTCCTGGGCGCTGAGCCATCCCTGCTGCTCGACGACTTCGCCGTAGATGAGCGACAGCATGGCGTAGCCGCCACCGAAGTTGACGATGCCGATCTTGCAGAAGGTGTAGAAGATTTTCCAGAAGATCATCGGCGGGCCTCCTTTCTGCGGATGATGTAGCCGTAGAGGGCGCCCGCGATGGCGGCGGCGACCACCACCCAGACGGGTGAGACGCCGAAGCCGGCGACAAGCGCGGCGGCGACGACGGGAATCCATAAGGTCTTCCAGGTGATGCCGGCGGTCTTCGCCATCGTGAAGACGGGCGCCGCGATGAGGGCGACCACGGCCGGGCGAACCCCCTTGAAGATGCTGTCAACGACGTGGTTGTCCTGGAAATGGCGGAAGAAGACAGCCAATGCGATGATGGCCGCCACGGGCGCCATGATGTTGCCGACGATGGCGACGACGGATCCGAGTGCCCCGCGCAGACGCTGACCGACGGCGGTGGCCATGTTCACCGCAAAGATGCCCGGCATCGCCTGCGACAGCGACAGCAGGTCCAGGAACTCCTCCCGGTTCAACCAGCCGTGCCTGTTCACGATCTCCTTTTCCATCAATGGAATCATCGCATAACCGCCACCTATCGTGAAGGTGCCGATTTTGAAAAAAGACCAGAAGATGCTTGTCAAGGAGGTCATGCGATGTCGTCGTTTTCCGTAGATTGAAATAAAACGCAAAGATACATTTTTAGGTTTAATACAAAAACATTATTTATAAAGAAAAAAATCCTATTTTTGCGAGTTGAAAAAGATTGCACCCCCAGTGCCCCAAAATATTCTTGCCAAAATGAGAAGAAGCATCCTATTTTTTTGTTTCATAGCGATTTTCGGAACGATGTTCGCGCAACCCACATCGATGGTGGGCGACACCTATACCATTGCAAACATCCTGACGCCGGAGGAGGAGGCGATGTTGCGCACTTGTCCGACGTTGAAAATCAACGCCATCCATCCCGGGGTGACGCTGCCGTCGGCGGTTGACAACTCGCAGTTGCCGTACATGTCGCCCATTTACGGGCAGTCGGCGCTGGAGTGCGGCCAGGCGTCGAGCATCGCCTACACTTTTTCGTACGAGTTGAACCGTCGTCGCGGGCTGGTGAACGACAACGACACGCGCCGTTACGCCACCCATTTCGCCTGGAACTTCTGCAATGGCGGCTCCAGCCGGGGGGTGAGTTTCATGGACACCTGGGCAGTGGTGCGCGATGCCGGCACCCCCAACATCGCCGATTGGGGCGGCTGGTACACCACGGGCGGTCCCTCGCGCTGGGCCACCGGCTACAACCTCTACTACAAGGCGATGAAGAACCGCATCGTGGAGTTCATGGCCATCCCCACCGACACCGAGGAGGGCATCCTCGTGCTGAAACATTGGCTCGACAACCACCTCTGCGGCGACGAAACCGGCGGACTCGCCAACTTCTACTCCACCCACGTACCCAACGGCAACGAGGAGATGCTGCGGCAGATTCCCGCCGGCACCCCGCACGCCGGCATGTGGATCGTGCCCAACTTCAAGAGCAACGTCAACCACGGACAGACCATCGTCGGGTACGACGACAGCATCTGCTGGGACTACAACGGCGACGGCCGCTACACCAACGACGAAGACCTCAACTACGACGGCGTGGTGGATGTGCATGACTGGGAAGTGGGTGCGGTGATCTTCTGCAACTCCTTCGGCACCGCCTTCGCCAACGACGGTTACTGCTACCTCCCCTACCGCAAACTCGCCGAACTGCCTGCCGAGGGCGGCATCTGGAACAAGTGCGTCTATGTGGTCAACGTGAAGGACGTGGTCACCCCGAAGATCACCTATAAAATCAACCTGACCCACGACTCCCGCAACAAGATCAAGGTGGTGGGCGGCGTCGCGCAGAATGTCAACGCCACCGTTCCCGAACACACCATCGAATGGTCGGTGTTCAACTTCCAGGGCGGCGACCTGTACATGCAGGGCGGCGATTCCGAAGCCGACAAGACCATCGAGTTCGGGCTTGACGCCAGCCGGCTGCTCGAATACATCGAACCCAATACCCCCGCCAAGTTCTTCCTGCAAGTGGTGGAGATCGACGACGTGACCGATACAACCACAGGGCAGGTCAACTCCTTCGTGCTTTACGAATACAATGGCAGCCAGATCCAGCAACATCCTTGCAGTCAGAACAATGTGCCTATCGTCAACAACGGCACCACCACGCTGTCGCTGACCGCCGGCATCAACTTCAGCCGTCCGCAACTCAACACCACCCTGCCCACGATGGAGGCCTACACACCCTACGGCCATCAGTTGACCGCCACCGGTGGCACGGCGCCGTACCGATACGAGTTCACCAAGGAGTACAAAGTCGAGGAGTTCTCCGGCACCATGCCCGCACACACCGGCAACAACGCCAACCTCACCAACATGAACAGCGGGTATGTTCTCATCGACCTTCCTTTTGAATTTCCATACTACGAAAGCAAATACAGCCAGGTCTGCCTCTATGCCGACGGCTACCTCTCCTTCCGTTACGACACCTACAACTGGCCATTCCTGCAAAATGCCGGGCAGCAGGTGAGAGCCACCGAGATGATCGCGCCTTTCCGCAGCGACCTCAGTCTCACCAGCGTCAAAGTCACCCGCAACAACTCGATCGTTACGCTGTCCGTCCAGGGGAAAATGGCGGGGCAGAATTCCAGCAGCATCAACTACGTGGTCAATCTCTACCCCGATGGCATCATCGAATTCTACTACGGCTCCATGAGTTACTCGGGCAATGACGTCATGTCGTTGATCTCGCGCGGCGACACCCGCATCATCCAGCGTACAGCGGTGGATGGCGCTTCCGCCGGCGACATCGCCAACCGCTGCTTCCGTTTCACCCCCACTGCCCATCCCGACTTCATCACCCTCACCCGCGACGGGCTACTGGAGGGCATGGCCACCCAAGCCTTCACCAACCTGCCTGTGTCCATCACCTGCTTCGACATCAACGACCAGCGCATTGACACCACGCTGATGCTCAACTGCGAGTATGGCAACATGCTGGTTTTCACCAATGTGGATATTCAATCCGGCGGTGATGACATCGTCTCCCCGGGCGAAGACGTCTCCCTCTCCTTGACCGTCAAGAATCTCGACAGCGCCGCCTTCAACAACTGCAACATCACCTTCAGCACCGCCAGTCCTTACATTCAAATGATTGACAATGAAGAGTATTTCGGGTACATCAACGGCGGAAACTCCTACACGCTCAACAACGCCATCCGCTTCCATGTCGCACCTGAAACACCGCACCTTACGACAGTCGATTTCATCGCCGAAATCACCAACGACCGCTACCCCATGACCCAGGTCATCCCCATCACCATCTACTCCCACGACATCCAATACGAGGGCTACGACCTGATAGACAACAACGACCATTTGATCTCTCCCAATGAGATTGACACGTTGTATGTGGTTTTCAAGAATGCCGGAGACAACCCCGTCTCCAACCTGCATTTCGAACTCCGCATGCAGGATCCCGCCATCAACGTTCTCAACAACTCCTTCGATGAAGCACTGCTCGAACCCAATGAGTCGGTGACGACACGTTTCGTCTTTTACACCGGAAGCAACTATGAAAATCAGGGAGTTGTCGATGCGCTCATCGACATCACCACCGACGGCATGTTTTACGGCACCACGATCATCACCATCCTCAACGCCAACAACTGCGAAGATTTCGAGGATGGCCTGCCCGACGGTTTCTCTACTGGCGATGCCGCATGGTTTCTTACCGATGAAACCGCCGCCAGCGGCAACCATTCCTTGCGCTCGGCCGTGATCGACCACAACGGAAGCACAGACCTTATCTGTGAATACGAGGTCATCCGCGATGGACTCGTCTCCTTCTACTACAAGACTTCCACCGAAAACAATTACGACTGGCTCTACTTTTACATCGACGATGTGCAACTGTCGCGCTGGTCGGGCACCCATGACTGGACACATGCCGCCTTCCCCGTGCAGGCCGGCCATCACACCTTCCACTGGACTTACAGCAAGGACTACTCTGTCAGCAACGGCTCTGACTGCGTGTGGGTCGATGAGGTCTGCTTCCCGCTCGACAACGACGCGACCCCCGAGTTGCAGATCACCCCGGGCTCCGTGAGCGTCACCACAGGGTGGCAGAGCGTCGATGTACCGCTGGAGTACACGTCGCTCACTCCCATCCATCTGATTTTCGAGAACGAGATCCTCAACAACACCAACAGCAGCATCGGCTGGGCCTCCGTCGATTATCCCAACGGCAGTCTGGGTGCGCTGGCCTCCCGCACCATCAACTTGAACATTCACATGCAGGGAATGCCCGACGGCATCTATCGTGCCAACCTCGTCGCAACCGTGGAGGAGGGCAACACCGTGACCGTGCCCATCGAGGTGGTCGTGGCCCATACCGACGTGGCCGAATATGCCTCCGACACTTGGAATATCAAGGTCTATCCCAATCCCACCAGCGGCGCCGTGCAGGTGGAGGTGGAGCGCGCCGCCACCGACCAGCCGTTGCGGTGCCGCCTGTTCGACATGTCGGGCCGCCTGCTCCGCGACTTCCACGAGATGGACGATACCTTTTCCGTCAATCTAAGCGACTACGCCGCCGGCTTTTACTTCCTGCAAATCACCGCCGACGACGGCAGCACCCGTCAAGTGGTCAAAATCGCCAAACGATAAGTCGTGGTCTTCAGTTCGCCCGTATTTCTGTTCGCCTTCCTGCCGATCGTGTTAATCATCTATTGGTTAACACCTTACAAAGCAAAGAACTATCTGCTGCTGCTCGCCAGTCTGCTCTTCTACTCTTGGGGGGAACCCGCCTTTGTCTTCGTGGTCGTCGGTGCCGTCGTCATCGACTTCTTCATCGCCCAAAAAATCCATCTCTCCGAAAACAGGTCGCGCAAACGGTGGCTGGCGCTTTCGTTGGTACTCAACATCGGGCTGCTGCTCTTCTTCAAATACGCCAACTTCTTCGTCGATAACGTGTATCGATTGTACGCGCTTTTCGGCTGGCAACCGTTTCATTGGATGGAGATTGCGTTGCCCGTCGGCATCTCCTTCATCACCTTCCAGAAGATTTCCTACATGGTGGATGTCTATCGCGGGACTGTGGAGCCGCAGCGCAAACTCACCGACCTGATGCTCTACATCCTGATGTTCCCGCAGTTGATCGCCGGGCCGATCGTGCGGTACAAGGACATCGCAGCGCAACTCACAGGCCGCCAATCTGCCGACACCTATGCGCGGCGCGTCAACGGCTTCTTCCGCTTCATGGTCGGTTTGGGGAAGAAGGTGCTCATCGCCAACGTGTTGGCGGAGTACGTCGATGCCGTCTTCGCCGTGTCGCCCAGCTACATGTCGTCAGGCACCGCCTGGATGGCCATCCTCGCCTACACCTTCCAGATCTACTTCGACTTCTCGGGCTACTCCGACATGGCATTGGGATTGGGGCAGATGCTGGGATTCCGCTTCCCGGAGAACTTCAATTTTCCTTATATCTCGCAGAGTATCACCGAGTTCTGGCGGCGGTGGCACATCACGCTCAGCACCTGGATCAAGGACTACCTTTACATTCCGATGGGCGGCAACCGTGTGCCCGTGCCGCGGATGTACTTCAACCTCGTGTTCGCCTTCTTCATCTCCGGCTTCTGGCACGGCGCCGCCTGGACCTTCATCTTCTGGGGTTTGTTCCACGGGCTGTTCTTGGTGCTGGACAAGGTGGGCATGTTGAAGATATTGAAAAAAATCGGCAGAATCCCCGCCACCATTTTAACGTTTTTTGTGACGACCATCGGCTGGGTTTTCTTTCGCGCTGAAGACATGGGGTATGCGGCGTCCTTCATCCGCCGGCTCTTCGCCTTCGACGGGCGGCTTGACGAGTTCTACTGCGACCGCCGCTTCTGGTTCGTCTTCGCCGTCGCCGTTTTCTTCTCCTTCATCGGCATCTTTTCCCGCGTGGAAAATCTGCAATACAACCTTTACAACGACAACCCGAGCCGCAAGGTGCTGATTGGCGGCACGATCGTGGCGATGTTGCTGTTCGTACTGTGCGGCGGCGCGTTGCTGGCGGGCGGGCTCAATCCTTTCATCTATTTCAGATTCTAACCTTATTTTATAATATCATGAAAAACAATCATTTATTAATCAAAAGAAATGCAATGAAATGCGGCATGGCTCTGTTTGTACTGCTATTGTCGGTGGGGATTTGGATGGGGTGTTCCCAAAAAGAGAAGCCTGTGCTGAGCGATGAAGAGAAGGCGGTACAGGAGATGTCCAAACAGTTGGACAAGAAGTCGCAAAAGTCTGATTACCAAAACCCTGAAGGATTTGTCCTGCTCACCGATGTGATTCCGGACGCCATTTTGGAGATCCGTTACTACGGCACGTACAACTTCGCGGGCTGCCGCATCGACGGCTACCAGCAGCCGATTGCGCTGTTGACGGTGGAGGCGGCGCAGGCGTTGAAGGCCGTGAGCGACGACGTGAAGTCGATGGGCTACCGGTTGAAGATTTACGATGCCTACCGTCCACAATGCGCTGTGGATCATTTTGTTAGATGGTCGAAAGACACGAAAGACACGACGATGAAGCGCTATTTCTACCCGATGCACGAGAAGCCGTCGCTCTTTCAAAAAGGGTATATCGCCAGCAAGTCGGGGCACACCCGCGGCTCCACCGTCGATTTGACGCTGTTCGACATGCAGACGGAGAAGGAGGTCGATATGGGCGGAACGTTCGACTGGTTTGGCGAGGAGAGCCACCCGTCGCACACGGAGTCGCTGACGAAGCAGCAGATTGCCAACCGCAACCTCCTGCGCGACGCAATGATGCGCCACGGTTTCAAGCCCCTGCCAACGGAGTGGTGGCATTTCACCCTGAAGGACGAGCCCTACCCGGACACCTACTTCACGCATCCGGTGAGGTGGGAGTAACCGTTTCTATTCATCTTGTTTTCCTGTGGTAAAAGGCAAAAAACTCCATTTCGCAAACGCTCTCGAAACCTGATGGACGCATCGTATCTCCCTATCCCTTGAAACCTCTCATCTCACCTGCTTCCTCATCGCCTTCACCTCCGTGAACAACACATTGTAATCCAGGCGATAGCGGGTGTCGGTATAGGAAAAGAGCGCCAGGAACTCCACATTCTTCACCTTCTCGAACAGGGTGGAGACCCCGATCCGATTGAGATGCAGTCCGTGCGCAAGGGCCTCCTGCACTACACGGTGGATGGCGAGTTTGTACCCCTTCTCATCGGTGACGATGCCGCTCTTGTTGAGGAACGACGCGCCCGCCTCGAACTGCGGTTTGATGAGCAGCACGCACCGGCCGTCGGGCTTCAGAAACGGCCGGAAGTAGTGAATCAGGTAGGTGAGCGAGATGAACGACACGTCCGACACCAAATAGTCGTAGGTACGTCCGGCGACGTCGGCGGGGGCCAACTCGCGGAAGTCGCGGTTCTCGATCGACTGCACCTGCGGCAGGCCGCGCAGCGACGGGTGCAATTGGTCGGTGCCGACATCGACGGCGGTGACAAACGCCGCGCCGTGCTGGAGGGCGCAGTCGGTGAAGCCGCCCGTGGAACTGCCCACGTCGAGCACCGACGCGCCGGCGAAGTCGAGGCCGAAGTCACCGATGGCCTTCTCGAGTTTGAGCCCGCCGCGACTCACGTAGCGGTTGAAGATGTCGATGACCTCCACGACGGCAGTGTCGGGCACCTCCTTCGAGGGCTTGTCGATGATGACGCCATCCACGGAGACGGTCTTCTGGGTGATGGCGTCGTGGGCGCGCTCGCGCGAGGCGAACAGCCCGCGGGCAGCAAGGAGTTTGTCAAGTCGCATGGTGTCGGTTTTTCAGTGAAAACAATCTGCAATTTTACGACTTTTTTTGATATTCGGACCCATCCAATGGAAAATTCATGGACTCGGATTCATCGCGGCTCTGCGGATAACGGACGGAAGAGTGCGGATTTTCCTCCGTCCCGTAGGGACGGAATCTTCGTAACCCCAGATAAGGCCATCAGGCCGCAATCTGGGGTATGGGTGCGCAGCGCCCATACCGCGGCACGCTGGCAGGAAGATAGTACCGGGTGGCATGTATGCCGCGGAAGAACGGATAAAAAATCACAAATCCTCTTGTTCACTTTGCGTTTGCCATGTACGCTCTTTTTGGGGGATCTCATCGTTATCCTGCCAGTGTTCTTCGCTATATTTGAAAAAAGAAAACGGGTTTTGTTTTTTGTAAAATCCCTTGGCATAAAAATCATACAAACAGCTGTTCTTTTTGAGTATAGATAGAATCGGAGACTTATCCAAGGGTTCGTCACGATCAATATCAATCACGTATTGGTAGTTCCCGCCCCCTTACAGAATAAGACTCCGCTTCAACGTTATCATAATGAGAAGGAAATGCAATAATTTTGAAGGTTGTATCCTTCAAACAAGACTGTAAATCCACTTCAACTTTGCGGTGAGAATAAATAGTATAGGCTTTGCCTGGGGAAAAATAGGTGTGCTCGTCTATAAAAGGTACTTTATAGCTGCTGTATAAAAAAACGGTATTGTGATTCAGCATACAATATCCTTCATGGTTTTCTTCAGCATTAGAAATCATGTCAAAAAAAGCATACCTATTACCAAAATAATAGTAATCTGACGCTTCTAGAGTGTTCATAAACTGCTTCAATGAGTCCGCAATAGAAGATGCTGGCACAATATACATATTGTTGTTGAAAGATTTCCCTCCCCAACCATTTTTAATCCATAAATTTCTGGATTCAATCCACCTTGTCAGCCCCAAATTGTCTTTGGAGTTGTTAATTTGTTCTATCATGTCTTCCACAGAAAGAACATACTCTATCGTATGGAAAAGACTACTGTCGATTGTTTGAAAAAAAATCTGATCTACATATTCCTGAAAAAGTTGGCTGCTTGGAATTTCTGCTGGATAATTTGTTGAAAAAGGGAAGACAGCAGAGCGTATCATTTGTAGTTGTTCAGCGTTAAGCCCTGCAACAGGAATCATTTCCTCGAAATATTTTGTAAAAGCTATTGCACGAGGCATATATTTTAAGTCTGATTTTGTTGGAATTGCAAGACAATTGAGAGACCATTGAAAAGTGGCATGTTTTAACCCAGCTTTATCGAAATCGGAATCTTCATCTATTTTGACTATAGTAGGTTCTTCTACAAAAATATTCCAATGACGGATATCGCTGTAGTATTGCAGGGCTAATTTCCTTAATGAGTCTTCGGAAATGCCACTTTCATTTTTTTGGCGACACCCAGCCATCGGAATGAACAAAGCCGCCATCAAGCATAAGCAGAACAATTTGATTTTCATAAAAACAGTCGCCATACGCTGGTGTCTGCGCATTTTCCGGACCCAAGAAAATGATGTGAAAACAAAAAAAGCGTGAGCCCCGACTTTATTGTCCTTTGAGGTTTTCCACGACCTTGCACAACAGTAAATTAACGCCCACGTATCACGTGAGCGTTACAACTTTACGACTTGCTGTGCTTTGGTTTGTGGAAATTTCAAAGGACAAGGAAAGTTATACGCTTCGATGGTAAAAAAGAACGAATGCCAAAGTCGTGCTTTCAGTAGGACGTGTCCAGGAGTAGGACAACAGCCCTCCCTTTCGGCTGCAGTGAGGAAGGGGCGGATTTGCCAGGTTTGCGCTGTGTTGTGCTGACAGAAACGTCATGTCGCCTCGACAATTGGGCATGGGTTTGTTTCCCACACAGATACTCCTCATATAGTTTGTTTGGGTCAATGCGGTGATTGTCGGGGAATCTCCTTTCACATTCACGACAACGATACCTCTGCTGACCATTGCTGAACCATCTTATATGGTGTTTTTCGACTCACAAAAAAGCACTTTTTTTTGCATCTTCACAAATGTTTCTACAAATATATAAAATTCAGTGTTTTACAAGGTTTTTATCACCAAATTTGACCAATAGGCCCATATTTTTTTTATTTTTGCAGTCCATTCTTAAACCGCACCCAAATTGTAATACCATGTTGAAATCGCATTTTCACGGACTGTTGTCCCGCCTGTCGTTGTCGTTGGTTCTCGCCGCCGCGCTGCTGTCGGCCCGCGCACAGGCCGTCGCGCCCGACGAAGCCCGCGCCGCCGCCAACGCCTTCCTCTCCGCCCAGGGTATCGAAACCGCCCGCAGTCAACACACCATCGACCACGGCGGCGCTACCCTGCTCTACATCTTCGACGCCGCCGAGGGCTACGTCGTCGTCAGCGGCGACCGGCAACTGCCGCCCGTGCTCGCCTTCATCGACCACACCGCCTACGACGACGCCACCATCGCGCCGCCCGCCCGAATGTGGCTCGACTTCTACGCCGCACAGGTGGAAGCCGCCCGCACCGTCGCCTCCCCCACCCCCCACCCCACCTGGCAGCGGATCGCATACCGTCAGCCCATGCGCAACGGCAACGCCGTGAAGCCCCTCATCCAGTCGCACTGGAACCAGGGCGAGCCGTACAACTACTACTGCCCGCAAGACTTCGCCGGCCCGGGCAGCCGCTGCGTCACCGGCTGCGTCGCCACCGCCCTCAGCCAGATCATCTACTACTTCCGCTTCCCCGACAGCGGCGTCGGCACCTACACCTACACCCATGAAACCTACGGCACCCTCTCTGCCGACTATGAAAACGCCCACTACGACTACGCCGCCATGTGCGACGAGCCCACCACCGTCAACCTCGCCATCTCACGCCTCATGGCCGACTGCGGCATCGGCATGGACATGGACTACGGCCCCGACGGCTCCGGCGTGCACAACCACAGTGCCGGCCGCGTGCTGCGCGAACACTTCAAATACATGCCTACCGCCCGCTCCATCTTCCGCGACTCCACCACCCTCGACTGGGACAGTCTGCTGCTCGCCCACCTCAACCGCCACATCCCCATCTACTACGCCGGCTGGAGCGTGCCCGACATCGACGGCCACGGCTTCGTCTGCGACGGATACCGCACCATCGACAGCACCCGCTACTACCACTTCAACTTCGGCTGGGGCGGCAACAGCGACGGATACTTCTACACCACCTCCATGAACGTCGGCAACACCCACTTCAATTTGCTGCAAGAGATCGTTGTCGATGGCTACCCCGACACTGCAAACTACGAATACCCTGTCAGCCAACCGCTTACAGGCAACACAACGCTCACCGCCGCCGCCGGATCGTTCACCGACGGCTCACTGCCCCACCTCGCCTGCGCCGGCGGCATGGACTACACCTGGACCATCCGCCCCGACGTACCCCATCTCGGCACCATAAAACTCAACCTCGACCATGACCTCGCCGTCGGCGACACGCTCACCGTCACCGCCGGCAACACCACCTACACCTTTGCCGCCGACACCGCAGCCCACAGCGAGCAGTGGACCTGGAGCGACGACGAAGTCATCCTCCACCTCCGCACCGCCACAGGCGAGCACGGCACCGGCTTCCGCGCCAGTTACCAAACTACCGTCCCGGCCTTCTGCGAAAACTACACCTATTCCAACGCATCCTCCGGCCACATCGAAGACGGCAGCGGAAGCGAAGACTACAACGCACTGACTTACTGTCAGTTTAAAATCAAGGCCACCGGCTTTCCCTCCGCCATCCTGCACTTCACCGAATTCGACCTCGAAGAGGGACACGACTTCCTGCACGTCTTCCACAAGACCCCTTCGGCCGAAAACTGGCTCGTGAGTTTCTCCGGCACCATGCCCGACACCTCCATCTTCTTCACCCAACGCGACCTTTACTTCATCTTCGAGACCGATGAGGCCAACAACGCCGGCGGCTTCGCCTTTGACTACGAAGGCACGCTCGGAGTGGGCGAATCGGAGTCCCACGGCATCGACATCTACCCCAACCCCGCCACCACACTACTGCATTTAGAGAGCGAAACACCCCTGACTCACGTGGAGGTGTGCAACATCGCCGGACAACGGGTGATTGCCGTTGACCACACCGGCAACGAACTGAAAATCAACCTGCAGGAACTTCCCGCCGGCATCTACATTCTCCGCCTGACCACCGACAGCGGCATGGTAACGAAGAAGTTTGTGAAGCGGTAAGGTGTTAAGTTACAGGTTATAGAAGTTGGAGAAAACAACAGACCACCGGCATTGGGCGACGGGGGCTTTCCTCCCTCTTTGAAGAAGGGGTGCCGCGTAACAGCAGGGTCTTCATGTGCTTAAAAGCACATGCCAGCCGTTCTCACAGCCCCGCTCTTGTTCCAGTATTTCCTTGATAGTGGGCATATTCCGTGAACTCTCTTTTTTTGCCTTTCAAAAAAACGATTGTTCCGCTTCCTACTCCGTCATATTGACCAAAAAAGTGAAGTTGAGTTTCCCGTACTTCCGGTGTTGGTAGAAGTTGGGGTGCGATGAGAAGTCGTGTACCTTGCTGTGCTCGAGGATGAGCCACCCGTCGGGGAGCAGCAGGTTGCGACGGAAGACGATCTCGGGCAGCCGTTCGATGCCCTCAAGGTCGTAGGGCGGGTCGGCGAAGATGATGTTGACGGGCTGGCGCAACTTCTCCAAGAACTGGAAGGCGTCGGCGCGGACGGTCGTGAGGTTGAGGTACTGCAACTGCTCACCCATCTTCTTGATGAAGTTGACGCAGTCGGGATACAAATCCACGGCCGTGACGGAGGTGGCACCGCGCGAGGCAAACTCCAAACTGATGTTGCCCGTGCCCGCGAACAGGTCAATCACGGTGACAGCGTCGAAGAAAAAGTAGTTGTTGAGGATATTGAAAAGACTCTCCTTGCCCAAATCGGTGGTGGGACGCACAGGCAGGTTGGCGGGAGCCACAATGTGCTTGCCTTTGTTTTTTCCGGCGATGATACGCATAGTTGCTAAAATTCAATCAGTTGCAGACAGGTATGAAGCGGCTCTTTCTGCGATTTCAGGTTGGTGACGATGCAGTCGAGGTCGTGGCCGGCGAGTTGCACGTTCGGAAGGTAGCGCGAGAGCAGTTTGGCTAATTTCGGCACCTCGGCGCCGGCACCGCTGAGAAGCACCACGCTCCCGTCGCGCCGTGCCTGCTGCTGTTGCAGAATATTGAGCACATGATACAGCACATCTTCCTGGCAGGTGAACGGGAACTCGTTGACAATGAATAGTTTCTGCTCCTTCATCAACATGAAGCCCATGCGGGCACCGCTGAAGTGAAGCAGCAGTTTGTTCGGCAGTTCGGTCCGATATTGAGACAGATAGCGGTACAGTCGGGTGGCGGTATGCTGAAACTTCGGGGAGGCGAGGCAGGTGCGCAGGGGCAAGGTCTTGGAGAGCGGCACGGCGTAGAGGGCCTTATACTCGCCCAAATCATCTTGGAAGACCTCGTCGCTGTCGGAAAGGTTGTATTGAAGGCGGAGGTACGGGTTGGCGGGCGGCTGGTAGAGGGCCTGCGGCACCAACAGCGGCGCGCCGAAGTTGAGCACGACAACAGTCTGTTCCGCCGGGGTATCAAAGAAAACGCCACACTCGCGTTGCAACATGGCGAGTGAGGCGTTCTTGTAGGTGGCACAAATCAGTTGGCCCGTGGGCAGACTCTTGAGCAAGGAGAACCCTGCAGTGCTGAAGTGTACTGCGTTGTAAGGGAACTTACTTGCTTGCACCATAAGGAGTGATTTCGAGGGAGTTGACGATGGTGTCACCCAACTGCAGACCGGTGAAGTTCCGGATCTCGCGAGTGTCCTTCATGTTCTTCTCCTTGATGGCGGGATTATAGACATCCTCCATGCCGCCATAAATCAACTTGCTGATCTTGGACTTCGGCAGCGACTGCTCAAAGTTCACCATCAAGGTCTCGATCGGAACGTAGATGGCGAATTTGGTGGTGATGGAGTCGGCGGCAGAGGTCTCGATCTTATACTTCTGGTTGGTATAAGGAATGTTGTAGAAATCCTTCATCGTGATCAGGTTGCCCTCTTTCTTGGCGTTCTTCTCGGCCAACTCACTCTCCATTCTCGCTTTCACGGTGGTGCGGGTGGTGTCGAAAATCACATAACCGCTCTCCTCTCGCTGCTTCATCGTCATGTTCATGAACCTCTCCATGAACTTCTCGTCGTTCACGCTGTCTTTCGGCGGGTTGTCCTTCGAGTTGATGGAAATCAGTTCTCCGTTTTCATAAAAGTCAATCAACGTGTCGATGCTGGAAGCATAGTAGTGGTTGCGTTCATGGTACAACTCCTGCAACAACGTGATGGCAGTAAGGCGGTTTTCGTTCAGTTCGCAACGCTCCTGATAGACCTCTTGATATTTGGTGGGGCGAAGAATTGCTCTCATGTTCAAGAAGATAAGAACGAGTACCAGCAGGCCCAAGAAGGTGGTTAACACGATTTTACTTTTCATACTATCTGTTTTATTTCCTTGATTTTATTACATTCCAAACTTATGGAAAAAACTGACGGCAAAAATACTAAAAAAACAAATTGGCGCGGCGTTTTTTATGCTTTTTGTAAAAAAATTTCATGTATGTTTGCAATCCCAAATCCAAGAGATGTTTTATCTACTCAAAAAGAACTACCTGTTGCAAGTCATCGCCCTTGTCGCCGCCGTGGCCACAGGGTGCTTTTTCATTTTTGCGCATCCCATAGAAGTCGTCGGTTTTGAGATCTGGTTGCAGCGTTTGGATGCGGCCATGCTTTCTGCCATACAAACGCATCCGACAGGCATCAAATTCTCCCTTTTCCTCATCCTGCTCGTTCAGATATGGCTTTTATACAGATATATAAGAGTCAGCGGTTTCATGGATGAGGAGACCGTGGCACCCTTGGCCATCGCCCTTGCCCTGCCGCTTGGAGCCGGCATCTTCACCCCCTTCTCTCCGATTTGGATCACCAACCTCGTGATTCTCATCGTCCTTAACCTCAATCTCAACGCCCAAGGGAAGTCCTCCCCTACCGCCACCCTGCTGTCCGGCGTCGCCATCGGCATCGGCTCCTTCTTCGACTATGCGGCAGCAGTCGTGCTGCTCTATTACATCATCTTCTTGTTGGTGAACCGGTTGGAAAGGATCAAGTCGGTATTAGTCGCCCTCTGCGGTGTCGCCCTGACCTATATTTATCTATTTGTTTATCAGGTATTTGCGTGGAGTGCATACAAATTTCCGGAACTCTACGTTTTTCCACCGCTCTCCTTTCCGATGTTTACCGCAACGCACCTCTCCATCTATGCCCTCATCGCCGGCATCCTTTTCATCATCCTTTCCCTATACATTATCATTCGACTTAAAGTGCAGTATGACAACAAGTTGATTGCGCTCCGCCAACGTTATCTCTTCCTCTGTCTGCTGTTTGTTTTCGCACTCGCCATCATCTTGGCCGGGAATTTTGCCTTTCCCTATTCGCTGGGCTACCTGATCATTCCCGTTGCCTGTTTCATCGTGGCGATCACCCCGTCGCACGGCTTCTCCATTCCATTGGAGATCATGCTGGTGCTCTATGTCGCCGCCTTCATCGTGATGGGGTGGGCTTAAACGAAAAAAACGGCAGTCTTTCGACTGCCGCCCCATAGGTTTATTTAGTGTATCAACGCCATGTCGGGAATGTCCTTGTCGTAGTAGCCGGCGGCAAGTCTTTCCTTGATGTCGCGGAAGGCGGCCAGCGTGCGATCGACATCCTCGATGCTGTGCGCCGCGGTCGGGATGACACGGAAGATCAGCATGCCCGGAGGAATGACGGGGTACATCACGATGGAGCAGAAGATGTTGTAGTTCTCGCGCAGATCGACCGCAATGTTGGAGGCCTGGTTGATGCCGCAATAAAGGTGCACCGGGGTGACGCACGCCTCGGCGGGACCGATCTCGTAGCCCAGATCGCGGAAGCCCTTCTGCAAACGGCGGGTGATCTCCCACAAGTGCGCGCGGCGCTCGTCGCCCTCCGCGCTGCGGATGATCTCGAGACGTTTCAGACAGCCCTCCACAATCGGCATCGGCAACGACTTGGCATACATCTGCGAACGCATGTTGTAGCGCAGGTAGTTCACGATGCTCTTCTCCGTGGCCACGAAGCCGCCGATGGTGGCCATCGACTTAGCGTAGGCACCGATGTAGATGTCGATGTCGTCCATCACACCGAAGTGCTCGGAAGTGCCGCGGCCGTGCGGGCCCATCACGCCGAAACCGTGGGCGTCGTCGATGAGGATGCGGAACGGGTATTTCTTCTTCAACGCGGCGATCTGGTCAAGGATGCCCAAGGCGCCGGTCATGCCGAACACGCCCTCGGTGATCAGCAGCACGCCGCCGCCCTGTTTTTCAGCCAGTTCGCAGGCGTGCGCCACCATCTTCTCGCAGTCGGCGATGTCGTTGTGGCGGTATTTGCAACGGGTGCCCAAGTGCAGACGGATGCCGTCGAGCAGACAGGCGTGCGCCTCGGCGTCATAGACGACCACGTCGTGGCGGTTCAGCAGCGAGTCTATCGTGGAGACGATGCCCTGGTAACCAAAGTTGAACTCGAAAGCGGCCTCCTTCTTCTCGAAGTCGGCCAACTCACGCTCCAACCTCTCGTGAAGCGCCGTCTGGCCCGTCATCATGCGGCTGCCCATCGGATAGGCCATGCCCCAACGGGCCGCGGCCTCCGCATCGGCCTTGCGCACCTCGGGATGGTTCGCCAAACCAAGGTAGTTGTTCAAACTCCAGCAAAGCACCTCCTTGCCGTTGAACTTCATGTGAGGTCCCAGTTCGCCCTCCAACTTCGGGAACGCGAAATAACCGTCGATCTTCTCACGGTACTGCCCGATCGGGCCGCCGGAAGACTGTTTGATTCTGTCAAAAATATCTTTCATATACAATAGGTTATGTGTTTCTAACGCTGACGGTCTCTCAAAAATTCGTTCATCTCGTCCTTGGAGGAAGAGTAGGTGAACACACTGTTTACCGTATAATATTTGTTCTGGTCGAAGCAATGGTCGTAGGCAAACTTCAGGAACTCAAGCTTGTTGTCCTCGAAGGTGAAGAGCCTGGCCAGTTCAATCAGCTGCTGGGTGGTGAAGAGGTCGGAGCGGACGGCCTGCTTGGCGATATCGAGCTTGTTGTCCTCGAATACCTCGTCCTTGACCAACTCCTTGATTTGCAGAAAGTCCTCTGGGGAACAGACATGCGGGGCCGGCGGGACGGGAGCCGGAGCCGGGACAACAACAGGAGCCGGAACCGGATGACTGACAGGATGATGTCCGCTGGGGTGGTGGTCACCGTGATGGTCGCCATGGTGGTCGCCGTGGTGGTCGTCATGGCGGTGATCCGCGTGCATCTCGCGCTCGTCGCGCGCCTGCATCTCGAACATCGTCTGCACCAACTGAGTGAACGCCGCTGTCATCTGCACCGCCGCATGAATCTCATAATCCACGTTGTTGAGCGAGAGGCGCTGTTCGCGGGCGGAGTAGTCCATCTCATAGTTGTTGGAGCCGGCCCGCAACTGCAGTTGGAGCGTACCCTCGGTGTAGTCCCTGTTTTCTATGATGATGCGCACGGTGTAGGTTTCCGGCGCCAAGTTGGAGACCTTGATGGACTCCACGGCGTCCTGGTTTTGCAGCGTGCCGTTGAGGTAGAGCCAGAAATGCTCATGGTGGGCACTCTGGATGGCCAAAGAGGTGGCCGGCTGCGCCATACCTGTCATCAGAATGGCACAAAAAGCAAGAAGAAAAAGTAATTTTTTCATAATGTCACGTTTTGGTTATGCTTGATTTTGATATAACAAAATAGAGTTTTTCTTTCGGCTCGGGTTTAAATCCAAAATAGGTGCAAAATTACACAAAAATTCCCAATCCGCGACCTACCCACAAAAACATCGTCATATAGAGGGGAAGGTCCAGGATGTCTCCCTGTTTTGGGAGCATTTCCCTGTGATGTTTCAACCACCAGAGCTTACTTTAACTCAAAAGTGATGGGCAGTTGGAAATAAGTACGGCATTTTTGCCCGTCTTTATCTCCAGGTTTCAACTTGGGCATGGCCTTGACGACTCGGACGGCCTCTTCATCAAGGGGCTCGCATACGCTGTTGAGCACTGTGATGTGGGAGATGCTTCCATCCTTTTCAACCACGAACTCCACTAAGACGGTTCCATGCATACCTGCATCACGAGCACGCGCAGGATATTGGACATTTTCACGAAGATACCGCATCAACTCCCCAATGCCGCCGGGAAATTCGGCGCTATGCTCCGGCATGACGACAATGGCTTCTTGCCCGTCGTTTACATCTTCTTTAACCTCTTGTGCACACACCTGCGATGTCATTCCTAACATCAACATTAGTATGCCGGCTGTAAAAAAGATCTTTTTCATTGCTATACTGTGTTTATTAAAACATAAACGTGAAAATCAGACAATTATTTCAGTCCGCTCCGTTTCAGCAGAGCGTCGATTTTCGGCTGGCGTCCGCGGAAGCGCACGAACAGCGTCATCGCCTTCTCGGAACCGCCCTTGGAAAGGATGTTCTCCACATAGGAATCGGCTATGGTCTGATTATACACTCCTTTCTCTTGAAAGAGTGAAAAGGCGTCTGCGTCAAGCACTTCCGCCCACTTGTAGCCGTAGTAACCCGCCGCATAGCCGCCCGCGAAGATGTGCGAGAACGCCGTGCTGATGCAGGTGCCCTCCACCGGCGGCAACAATTCCGTCTTCTGGATGGCCTTGCGCTCCGCAGCCAACAGGTCGCCTACCTTGTGCGGGTCGCAGGTGTGCCACATCATGTCCAAAAAGCCGAACGTGAGTTGGCGACAGCAGGCATAACCCGAATGGAAGTTCTCGAACTCCTTGATTTTCTGCATCAAACTGTCGGGAATCACCTCGCCTGTCTGATAGTGGAAGGCGAAGGTGTTGAGGAACTCCCGCTCGGTTGACCAGTTCTCCAGCAACTGCGACGGCAATTCCACAAAGTCGCGCACCACGCTCGTACACGAGAGACTCTGGTATGTCACCTGCGACAGGATGGCGTGCAGGGAGTGCCCGAACTCGTGCATGAAAGTGCGTACTTCGTTGAAGGTGAGCAGAGAAGGCATGTCGGCCGTGGAGGGCGTGAAGTTCATGACAAGGGAGACTAACGGTCGCGTCTCCTTGCCCTTCGCATCGACAGACTGCTCGCGGAAGGTAGTCATCCAAGCGCCGCCGCGCTTGCTGTCGCGCGGGTGGAAGTCAAGGTACAGCACCGCCATGAACTTGCCGCCGCGATAGACCTCATACACCTTTACATCGGGGTGATAGACCTGGATCTTGTCGTTCGGCACGAACTTCAGTCCGAACAGGTCGCCGGCGAGGCCGAATACCCCGTCAATGACCTTCTCCAACTGGAAGTAGGGCTTCAGCATCTCGTCGTTCACGTTGAAGAGCGAAGTCTTGTATTTCTCTGAGTAATAGGCGAAATCCCAACGTTGGAGTTGCCCCTGGAAACCTATCGACTCGGCGAATGCCTGCAGGTCGGCCATCTCCTTCTTGGCCACGGGATAGGCATGTTTCAGCAGTTTTTTCTCCAACTTGTAAACGTTGTCGGCGTTTTCCGCCATCCGCTCTTCCAATACATATGCCGCGTAGTTGTCGTAGCCCAGCAACTTGGCCAACGAGTCGCGCAGGAGCACCATCTCCTTGACAATCTGTTGGTTGTCAAACTGATCATTGTAGGCGCGGGTGTTGTAGTGCATGTAGAATTCGTGCCGCAGGTCGCGGTTGTCGGCGTAGGTGAGGATGGCGAGGCACGACGGCATGGAGAGGTCGAAGAGCCACCCCTGCTGCCCCTTCGCCTCCGCCTTGGCGCGGGCCACAGCGAGGGCGGACGCCGGAATACCCGACAGCATCTTCTCGTCGGTAATTACCTTGCTGTAAGCGTTCACCGCCGCCAGCACATTCTTGCCGAAAGCCAACGACAGCGACGACAACCGCTGGCTGTACTCGCGGAACTTCTCCTTGCCCGCCTCGTCAAGGTTGGCGCCTTGGCGCACGAAGGCCTTGTAAGTGTTCTCCAGCAACATCGTCTGCTCTGGCGTCAACTCCCCCGGCTTCTCATAGACCGCCTTCACACGGTTGAAGAGCGCGGGGTCAAGGTAAAGGTCGTTGTAAAAGGCCGTCAGCGCGGGACTCACTTCCTCGGCAATCTTCTGCATTCCCTCCGACGTGTTGGCTTCCAACAAGTTGAAGAAAATGCCGGAGATGTCGTTCAGCAACTTGCCCGAACGGTCAAGCGCCGCAATGGTGTTCTCAAAAGTGGGCAGCGTCTTCACTGCCTTGATGCGATACAACTCGTTTTTCGCTACCGAAAAGGCGTAATTGAAGGCCGGCAAGTAGTGCTCCTCCTTGATCTGCTCGAACGGAGGGGTCTCAAAGGGCGTATTCCACGCCTCCACCAAAGGATTACCCTTCGGCTTTTCTACGGTTTGTGCGCTCATAGTCATGGTCAGCAATAGGATAATTATAGTTAAAATGTTGTTTTTCAATACTTTATGTTTTTATAATAAAAAAAGGGAAACTACTTCACGATGCCGCGGATCTTGGCCCGCAAAATCTTCAAACGCTCGAACGACGGCAGATTTTCCCGCGCATAACGGCGGAAACGGAGCATGCCGCACCACTTCACAAACGCCTTTTTCCACTCATAGAAGGGAATCAGCGTGAGGAGAGCGGCCACGATGCCCAACAGTCCGATCCACCAGGTGGCGCAGATGCAGAGCACGGTGAACAGGATGATGTACCAGAGCGGGAAGAAGATGACGATGCTCGGCACGAAGTTGAGGGTCGATTTGAACATCGGGTCCTTGAGGTTGCGTTTCAGCAGTTCGGGGGCCTTGAACGGCAAGAGGTTGCCTACCGCACCGACGAGGAAGATGGGGACAGTGAGCAGCAACAGCAGCGCCCTACCCAGTACAGCCGCACCCGTTACGGGGTGCTCGAACAGCCAGTCGCGGAGGCGCAGTCGGTAGAGTCCGGCGCGGTACTCCTCCGTCTCGTCCATCAGCTGCCGGTACGCTTCGGAGTCGTCGGTGGAGAGTTGTTCCAGCAACGCCGTCACCTTCTTGTCCGACAGCATCGCGGCGTACGGGCGTTTCGGGTCGCGGTCGGCCAGCGTGCCCGCCACCTCCATGCCGTCGAAGGCGTGCGGATCGGTCAGTATCAGGGAGCGGCAGGCATGGAAAATGACCTCATACTGAGGGTAGTGCTCCTGATCGACCACGTCGATGCCCATCCGGCGGACGGCCTCGCGCGCCTTCTCGTTCATCGCCAAGAAGGCCTTGTTGGGCTCCGCCTTGTAGAGGTCGTAAAACTCGTCGATGGCGAACGGCTCGCCGATCACCACCACCTGTTTTGCCCGCATGTTGAAGAAATCGGAGTAGTAGATGTAGATGGGGAGAATCTTGAAGTCGAGTTGGAAGTCGGCTTTTTCGGCGGCGCGGAAGGCGATACGCGGGAAACCCTTCTTGAAGGTGCTGAAGAAACGTCCGGCTTGGTGCCCCGCCTCGGGGTACATCGTCAACGTGCCGCCCTCATCCAGCACCCGCGCTGCCAAGTCGAAGGTGTCAAGGTTGCTGCGCACATCCTCGCGCCCGCCATCGCGGGAACGGAAAGTAGGCAGGATCTTCAAGAAACGCAACAACTTGGCGATGAACTCACTCTTCTTGAACACGTCGCCCCGCGCAACGAACACCGGCTGCCGATGGTCCTTGTAGAGGTACAACAATGCCAACGGGTCCATCACAGAGTTGGAATGGTTGGAGATGGCAAAAACAGGATATCCTTTCGGCGGGACATTCTCATACCCGATTACCTGTATCTCCTTATAATAGATATAGTTATGATCAATCCTAAAGAACCAATTAAAAAATTGATAGACGGGGTCGAATTGGTTGATTTTATCAAAACTTATCACTGCTGTCCTTATTAATTCATCAATAAAAGCTAAGCCATTTTGGTGGTGCAAAAATACGAAAAAGTTGGTTCCCCGTTAAAATCCATGTTGATTTGGACAATAACTCGGCCAATCTGACGGTGAACGGCACCAACGTCATCACGTGGACGTTCAGCAACACCTCCGACAACACCAGCGGCATCTGACAGCTCGGTTCCGTCAACTTCTATGCCGGCGCACCCGATAACGGCAGCGGCACCTACATGGTGAAGGTGACCGCCCATGGCAGCACCCTGGTGGAGAAGGTTATCATCCGATAAACGGTTTCCCTGACACAAAAAAAGGCACGGTAACACGTGCCTTTTTCATTTCCCCAACATCCCCTTTTCTCCAACTTCCTGTTGATGATGCTGGGATAGACTTTGATAAGGACATTAACGAAGATCCAATTCGTCGATGATATTCTGCGCACCGGCGAACTTATCGACGATGAAGAGGAAGTAGCGCACGTCGAGGGAGATGTTGCGGCAGCGGTTCACGTCGTAGTTGATGTCGCTCATAGTGCCTTCCCACACGCGGTCGAAGTTGATGCCGATGAGGTAGCCATCAGCGTTGATGACCGGGCTGCCGGAGTTGCCGCCCGTGGTGTGGTTGCTGGCGATGAAACAGACCGGCAGTTCGCCCTTGGCATTGGCGTAGCGGCCGTAATCCTTCTTTGCACACAACTCCTTCAACTTCGGATCCACCTTATAATCAAAGATTTCCGGATTATCCTTGGCAATCACGCCGTCGAGGGTGGTGTAATGCACGTACTGCACACCATCGGAAGGCGAGAATCCTTTGACATTTCCATAAGTCACGCGCATGGTGAGGTTGGCATCGGGGTAGAAAGTCTTGTCGGTGTCTTTCTCCATCAACGCCTTCACATATTTGCGGTAGCAGAGGTCGAGTTGTTCCTCGGTCTTGTCCTGCGCGTTGTAGCTGGCGGCCAGCGCCTTCACGGCGGCGACCACGATCTGGCACATCTCGCTGTGCTGCAGTTTGGCCCAATCCTTGCGCTTGCCGTTCTTCACGGCCTCCAGCGCCTTTGCCCCGTCAAACAAGTATGGGTACTGCTTCACCGTGCGGTTCCACATCGCCTCCCACTCGCTCTTCGGCAGGTTGATGTATTTGTGCAGTTCCGCGGGGATGAGTTTCGCATCCTGCGTGCTGAAATAGTAGTACATCAACTCGATAAAACACTCTTTATCAATATCTTGGTTGTAGGATTTGTAGAACGACTCCACCTGGCCCGACAAGTTGTCGCGCTCTTTGGACAACTGCTCCGCGGTCCACACCTCGGGATCGCAACCCACGGAGAAGAAATAGTATCTGGAATAGAGGAACTTATTGAACTCCACGCCCAAGATGGCCTCGCCGATGAAGGTGGTGGACTTTACCTGGTCGCGATAGTCCGCATACAGTTTCTTCATATCCGTAAAAAGATTTCCGTACGCTTTCCGGCGGGAAGGATCGTCGTTTACCCATTTTGTAAACGCCTGTTCCTCAGCAATTTTCTTGTCAATAACGTTGCATTCAAGGATACCCTTGCTCTCCCCGATCCACTTCTTCCAGCCGTTGCTGATGCTGTTCGACTTGGCGGAGTACATGAGACGGATCTCTGTCGATTTCTCCATCTGGCGCTTCATGGCGGTGAGGCGCAGGTCGCGCGAATGGATGGCGATGGGGTTCTGTACGTTCACCTTGATATCGACAGCGTCAGAAATAAGGAACTGTTGGGTGCTGCCCGGGTAGCCGAACACGAGGGTGAAGTCGCCCTCATTCACCCCCTGGATGGAGATGGGGAAGTACTTCTTCGACTTCATCGGGATGTTGTCAGGAGAATAGGGCGCGGGGTTGCCGTCCTTGTCGGTGTAGATGCGCCAAAGCGAGAAGTCGCCCGTATGGCGGGGCCACATCCAGTTGTCGGTGTCGCCGCCGAACTTGCCGATACTTTCCGGCGGAACGCCCACGAGGCGTACATCCTCAAAGACTTCGTTCACAAAAAGAAAGTACTGGTTCCCATAGTAGAAGGGCTTGATCTTGGCCGTATAGTGCGTACCTTCAATGGCGGCATCCTCCACCTTCTGGATGTTCTGCTTGATGACCTTGTTGCGCTTCGACTCTTCCATGTCGTCGGTCACCCCCTCCAGTACCTTGGCAGTCACATCTTCCATATAGACCAAAAAGGTGACGGTCAGCCCGGGGGTGACGATCTCCTCATCGCGGCTTTTCGACCAGAAGCCGTTGTGCAAGTAGTTGTGTTCCATGGAACTATGTCCTTGCACGAAACTATAGCCGCAGTGGTGGTTGGTGATAAGCAGACCGTCGGGCGAGATCAGTTCGCCGGTGCAGCCGCCGCCGAAGAGCATGATGCCGTCTTTCATGCTGTAGTGGTTGATGCTATAGATGTCATCGGCCGTCAAATGGAAGCCCATCTGCTGCATCTCCGCCTCGTTGGCGCCAAGGTAGAGCGGGATCCACATTCCCCCGTCCGCGCGGACGAAGAGCTGCACGAAAAGAAAAACAATAAGGATGAGTAGTTTTTTCATTGGATTGGAATTGGTTAATCTAAAAAAAACGCTCCGTGTATGGTGGGATGCGCCATATCGCAAAAGCGTTGCAAAAATACGGAAATATCGGATATAAAGGGAAAAAAGATGGAAAAAAGAGAAGAAACGAGTCCCTTACTTCCCCGTAAACTTCCGCCACACGCGGTTGACGAACCAGTTGGGCAGGCCGTTGACGATGGGGGCGAAGAAGATGTTGATGAACCCCGGCGTGATGCTCCGGCGACGGCGGAACATCGCCCGCAACGCCCTGCGCACCAATTTCTCCGGAGAATAGACCATGCCGAACTTCCCCGCCACCTTCAGAATCTTCACCAACCCGGGCAGCACATTGTACAAGCCCGTCGCCACCGCGCCCGGGCACAACGCCGTCGCCCCGACGCCGTAGGGTTTCATCTCGAAGTATAGCGCCTTGGTGAATACCTTGAGGTAGGACTTGGTGGAGGCGTACATCATCAGTCCCGGCACCGGCATTCCCGCCGCCACCGAGGAGACATTCAGGATGTACCCCCGCCCGCGCGCCTTCATCGCATTGCCGAACTTCTCGCACAAGCGTGTCGGCGTCACCACGTGCAACATCAGCATTGCCTCCGCCTTCGGCGCCATCTCCTCCGTCAACTCCCGGAAAAAGAACATCCCCGCATTGTTGACCAAAATATCGATTTCAAGACCGTTGTCTTTGCAGAAGCCATCCACATCGTCGGCGGCCTCAAACCGCGCCAAATCGCAAAAGAAGTGCCATATTTTGGCAGAATATTGTGCTTGCAATGCTTTCGCACACTCCTCCAACTCCTCCGCCTGGTTGCTCACCATCACCACATGGCAGCCCATCGCCGCCAACTGTCGCGCATACTCCAGCCCCATGCCGGAACTCGCCCCGGTAACCAAGGCCGTGCAGCCCGGCCAGATGTACTTGCTGTTGTCTTTCGCCATCGTCATGGATAAAAAACGGGACAGTCTTTCGACTGCCCCGTTGCGTTATAAGTCATTCACAGATTAACGCTGTGAGATGCTGACCTTGTAGTTGCGGACCGCAGCATCGGAGATTACTCTCACCACATACAGGCCGTTGGCACTGTTGAGGTTGATGACCGTCGGATTGGCCTGGGCCTCGCCGGTGTAGATCAGACGACCGTTCATGTCGAAGACCTGGACTTCGTTGATCTGCGCATTGCCATTGTTCACCACATAGATGTTGTGACCGTGGCTATAGACGTTGACCATCTCCAGCATGTTGTCGATGATGCCATCAGGATAGCTGGTGTCGCCCTCGGTCTGGAAGACCTGCTGCGAGCTCCAGTTGCTGAGGATGCTGTCGCTGATGCAAGCGGAACGGACGTTCCACACATAGCGGGTGTTCTCCGTCAGACCAGTCAGTTCGTAGAAGTTGTCGGTGATGTTGTCAACAACGGTATAGACCGTGTCGGTGATGAGTTTGTAACGGACAGTGTAAGAAGCAGCGCCCATATCGGTCCAGTTCAACTTGGCGGAGGTGCCAGTGATTTCGTCGGTCCAAGCCAAGGTGGGAACCTCGCACTCGGCGGCAACGAAGATGACGTCGATAGTGTGGTCAGCCGTCACGTTGGTGAAGGTGTAACTGGTAACCGCACCCACGGAGACGCTGTCAACCAGGACATCACCCACGGTGTAGAACTCATCAGGAGTCATGACGAAGGTCTGGCTGGCGCCGTAGTTGACCGTGATGGCACCGGCAGGAGTGATGGTACCGTTGGCGGAAGCCGTAGCCGTGATCGTGTAGGTAGAGTCGGCGATGGCGGTGAAGACCACGTCGATGGTGTGGTCAGCCGTCACGTTGGTGAAGGTGTAGGAAGTGACCACGCCGACGGAAGTACCGTCAACCGTCACATCGTCGATGACATAGCCCACGGCCGGGGTGATGGTGTAGTTCTGCGTACCATCGCAGTTCACAGCGGTGACACCGGCAGGAGTGATGCTGCCTTCGCCGGTAACCGTGGCGGTGATGTTGTAAGTCAGGATGGCAGCGCTGACGGAAATCACGTGGTCGGCCTGGATGTCGGACAAGTCGAATGTGTTAACAGCACCCACACTCTCACCATCAACCATCACATCAACGATTTCGTAGCAGGAATCAACCGTGAAGGTGTAGGTAAGGTTGGCACCGTACTCAACCACGGTGTCGCCATCAATAGGAGCGATGGTCACGCCAACGTTGGCGGTGGAGGTAATCGTATAGGTGTAGATGGCGAAGGTGGCATCGATGGTGTGGTCGGCATCAAGAGCACCGAAGGTGTAGGTGTCGATGGCACCCTGCTCGACGCTGTCAACCATGACGCTGACGATGTAGTAGCCAGTGTCGGGAGTGATGACGTAGGTCGGGGTCTCGCCGCAGTTGAAGGTGTCGGTGGCAGTGATGGTGCCGCCGTTGCCAGCGTTGGCGGTGATGGTGTAGGTGTTCATCTCGAAGGTAGCGGTGATGGTGTGGTTGGTGTCGATGGCAGCGAAGGTGTAGGTATCAACCGCACCCACGGAAGCACCGTCAACCGTCACATCGCTGATGGTGTAGCACTCAGCCGGGGTGATGGTATAGACCACGTCGGTACCGCAGTTATAGACGCCCGTCTCAGTGATGAGACCGCCTTCGGCCTGGGTGGCTTCAACGGTGTAGGTCATCACCTGGAAGTAGGCCTGGATCCGCATGTCACGCTGGATGTTGCTCAAGGTCAGCGTGGTGCCGTCGAAGTTGGCACTGTCGAGGTAGGAGACACCGTCAACGAGGATTTCAGAAACCGTCTGGCAGGCATCCGGAGTGAGGGTGTAGGTGATCGTGCCGTCGTAGGCAACAACCGTATCGCCTTCCGGAGTGATGGTGCCGTTGTTGTAAGCCACAGCGGTGAGCGTGTAAGTGATGTCAGCGAAGGTGACGTCAACCGTGTAGTCGGCTTCGATGCCGTTGATGACGTACTGGGGCATGCTGCCGAGATTCTGGCCATTGACGACCACGCTCTCAACCTCAACGCCGGTAGCCGGGGTGAAGGTGAAGGCAACAGTGTCGCCGCAGTTGTAGGTGCCAGTGGTCGGGGTGACCGTGCCGTTGCCGGTGGAGGTGACGGTGACATCATAGGTGTTGATGGCGAACTGAGCGGTGACAGTGTGGTCAGCGTTGACATCCGACATCGTGTAGGTGGCCGTGGCAACACCGCCCTGGAAGTCAGGATCGGCAACGCCGTCAACCAACACAGCGCTGATGTTGTAGCAGTGGTCGGCGGTGATGGCGAAGTCCACGCTGCCGCCAAACTCAACCTCATTCGCACCAGCCATCATGATCGTGCCATGAGGATCGGCGGAAGCGGTGATGGTATAGACATTGGCTTCGTAAACCACCTCAAGGGTGTGATCTTCGGCCACGCCGGTGAAGGTGTAGTCGAAGGTCGTGGCGTTGGCGGGAACAGTCTCGGCAGTGCCGTCAACCGTCACGGAAAGGATGTGGTGACCGCTGTCGGCAACCATGTTGTAGGTAACGTCGGCTTCAAACTCAACCGTGGTGTCGCCAGGAGTGGTGACGCCGTTGCCGGTGGAGGTCACGTCGATGTTGTAAAGGTTACGGGCGAAGACCACGTCAAGAACGGTGTCCTGCATGGCGGCCGTCACGTTTCTGTAAGCAACCATGTCGCTGTTGTGGTTCAGCGTGTAGGTCTGACCACCAAGGGTGTGGTTCTGGATGTGCCAACCGGTGTCGGCGGTCATCGTGTACTGGTAAGCGTCGCCGCAGTCAACCGTGTCGGTGGTGACCGTACCGTTGCCGGTGTGGGTCTCGTTCATCGCGTAGCGGTTGATGGCAAAGTCGGCCTCGATGGTGTGCGGGCCAGCAATGTTGCTGAAGGTGTAGGTGTCAACAGCGCCCACGGAAGCACCGTCAACCAACACATCCTCGATATGGTAGCAGGGCTCCTCAGGAGTGATGGTGTAGGTCAGACTGGAGAAGTGCTCCACATCGGTGGTGCCGGCAGGAGTAATCGTGCCGTGCTCGTTGTTCGTGGTAGCCACGATGTCGTAGTGGTTGATGCTGAAATAGACATCCAACAGGTTGTCGCTCTGGACATCCGTAATGGTGATGATCGTATCGGCAATCTGACCGTCGAAGTTGGTGGTCGTGCCGTTGAGAACGACGTGGTCAATATGGTAACCCACGTTGGCGTGGATCTCATAGTCGTAATCCGTACCGCAATCCACGGTGGCGGAAGTGACCGTACCTTCGGTGATGGCGTTGGAGGCCATTTCATATTCGAAGATGGTGTATTCGGTGGTGATGGTGTGCTCCACAACAGACTGATCGAAATCGGAAGCCACGAAGGTGTAAGTGTAGGCGTTCACGGAATCGGTGTAGCCGGTCCAGACGCTGGCACCGTCAACAACGACGTCGGAGATGTAGTAGCAAGTGTGGTTCGGTTCGATGCTGTAGGTGAGGGTTTCACCATAGAGGATGGTATCCACACCGTCAGGAGTGATGGTGCCGTTGGCGCCAGCGGTGGCGGTGATGTGGAATTCGTTGAGAGCGAAGACGGCGCAGACCTCGATGTCTTGGTCAACGTTGTCCACCTGATAAGTATAGGTGGTGTCGATGTTGGCGCCGAGGGTCACCTGACCACCGCGGTTGTCGGTGATCTCAGCGATGTGATAACCGTTGGCATAATCGGCGGTGACGGTCACCGTCGTGTTGGCGTTGGAGTCAACCTCCACCGGGGCGTTCACCACCAGCGTGCCGTTGGCAGCGGTGCAAGCGCTCACCGTGTAGGTGTCGATCTCAAAGACAACGGTCAGCATGGTGTCCTGACGAGCGTTGGCGACGGTCACAGTCTCGGTGTTGTAGTCGTTGGGCTCAACCTCGGTGTTGTAAACGGTCGTGCCGCCGATCTCGTAAGAGGCGATGTGATAGCCGACACCCGCTTGGATGGTGTAGGTGTAAGGATCGTCGCAATTCACCGTGGCAGTGGTCACAGTGCCGTCGCCCGTGTGGGTCTCCTGCATCTCGTAAGTGTAGATGTCGAAGTTGACCTCCAGGGTGTGGGCCTCACTGACGGCAGCCAGCGTGAAGGTCATGCCAGTGGGATTGGTGACGGCCTGAGCGGCACCGTCGAGGATGATCTCGCTGATGTAGTAACAATCATCGGGGGTAAGGGTGTAGGTGACATCCTGACCATGTTCAAGAACCGTGTCACCAGGAGTGACCGTACCGTTGGCACCGGCGGTCACGTCGATGAGGTAGTGGTTGATGTCGAAGGTGGCGACCACCGTGTGATTAGCCAGAAGGTTGTCAATAGAACCTTCATAAAGCAAGCTGTCGGTAATGTCGGTCACGTCAACGCCATCGACAGCCACGGAAACGATGTGATAGCCGAGGGTCGGGGTGACGGTGTAGTTGAAGGTCTCACCGCAGTCGAGCGTATCAGTCTCGGTGATGGTGCCCATCAGAACATCATTCACAGAGGTGGCAACCTCATAACGGTAGGTCTCGAAGTTGGCCTCAATGGTGTGGTCATTCTGAACGTTAGCGAAGGTGTGGTTGAAAGCAACACTGTCGTTGATTACACTGTCAACGCCGTCGATGACCACGGTGCTGATGTAGTAGCACGGGGTGTTGGAGGTAATGGTGTAGGACATGTTGTCGCCCCACTTCACGATGGTGTCACCTTCGTCGGTGATGTTACCGTTGGCGTTGGCCGTGGCGGTGATCGTGTAGTTGTTCAGATCGAACACAGCGCAGATGGTGGTGTCATGACGGATGCCGGTGACCTCATATACATATAAGGTATCGTCGTTGGCACCAAGGTTCACTTGGTTGTCAACGCTCTCGATGTGGTAACCGTTGGCGTAGTCGGCCGTGACGGTAACGACGGCGGTGCTGTCGTAGTCAACAATGGCGAGGTCAGAGACCAGCGTACCGCCGGTGACAGTGCAGACGTTCACTGCATAGGTGTTGTGGGCGAAGACGACCGTAAGGTTGGTGTCTTGCGAAGCGGCCACAACCGTGTAGGTGAGGTCCGTGTCATCGTTGGTGCCGAAGTTGGTCGTGGTGCCGCCGATGGTGTAGGATTCGACGTGCCAGCCCTCTTCAGCCGTAATGGTGTATTCGTAATCGTTGCCGCAAACCACGGTGCCCTCAGTAACGGTACCGCCGTTGGCGTCAAACGTAGCAGTCATGTTGTAAACGATGCTGTCATAGACAACCTCGATGGTGGCGTCGCCAGTGGCGTGCCAGGTGTAGGCATTCGCAACGACGGAATCCACATACTCTTCACCGTTGATGGTGAAGGAAGCGAGTTCAACGCAAGCCGTCGGAGCAAAGACGAAGTCCATCGCTGTGTTGTAAGCCACATTGTAAGCGCCATCCAGGTTGGTGGTACCATCGCCGGTGCTGCTAATCGTGATGTCGTAGTAGTCGATGGCGGTGGACACCTCGACATTGTGGTTCTCATGGATGTCGGCGATCATGGCCGGCTCATATACATCCTCCTGGTTGGTGAAGGTGGTGTCGAGAACACCGTCAACATAGATGTCAGTGAGGTGCTGGCCTTCGGCGGCCTCAATGTGGAAGGTGAAGTTGTCACCGCAGTGGACGCTGTCGGTGATGTTCACAGTAGCATCGGAGCCGCTGGTGATGGTCGCGGTCATGGAGAACAGCGAGTCGGTGAAATCGACCTGCAGGGTGTGTTCGTCAACGACAGCGAGGAAGGTGTAGGTGTCGCCAGTGACCACATAGTCGGTGCCGGCAACCAGTGCGGTACCGTCAACGCTGATTTCGCTGATGTAGTAGCACGGAGTGTTCGGGGTGATGTTGAAAGCGGCATTCTCGCCCCAAGTCCAATCCTGAGTGGTCGGAGCCACGGTACCGTGGTCGGGATTCAGGTTGGTGACCGTGATCGGATAGACGTTCAAGGCGAAGTTGACGCGGAGCGTCGTGTCGCTGACCACGTTGGCAAGCGTGTAGTTGACAAGTGTGTCGGTGTTGTTGCCGTAGGTCTCACCGTTGATGTCAGCGATGTGGTAACCGTTCTCATAGTCGGCGCGGACCGTGATGTCAGCGTTGTTACCATGAGCAACCGTCTGGGTCATCGGATCGAAAGAACCCTGACCGGTGACAGCTTGGGTGTAAACGGTGTATTCGTTGACAGCGTATGCAACTTCAACGGTATAAGTGGTGTCTCCCATAAGGGTGAGCGTGTAGTCGGTATCGGTGTTGTTGCCCATGAGGGTGGTGTCACCGTTCACAACGTAGTAGTTGATGTGGTTGCCCGGGGTAGTGGCCGTCATGACCACGTCGCTGGTCTGTCCGCAAAGGACAGTGGCATCGGCATTGATCGTGCCCTCGCCTTCGACGACGCTGGCAGTGATCGGGTAGGAAATCTGGGTGAAGGTGGCAACCACGTCGGTGGCCTCTTCAACAGGATCGATGGTCAGCGTGGACGGGGCCGCAACCTCGTAGCGGACAACGATGTTATCCAACTGGAATCTGTTCTTGGAATTGACAATGCCTTTGAAAACGATGGCGGTGGGATCGGAAGTGGCCGTAAAGGTCTCCGTATAGTGAGCGAGAATATCGTTGTCAGCATTGGAAAGACCGGCAATGACTCTGGTCTCGTCACCCATAACCAATTCAAAACTGGTGGCATCGGACTTCCAGGCCTTGGCATCAAATTCGACGGTGAAGACCGTGCCGGCCGGGATATTCAGTTCGGGCAAATAAAGTTTGCCAAGCGCACTGCCCGTACCGACTCTGATCATGGAGAAGGAACGGCTGTAGATGTTGAGTCCGCTCCAACCCGTGAGATAATTGTCAATGTTGATGCTGGCATTGTCGTTGGTGATGAAGGCGAAGGGTTCGTTGATGGCTTCGACGGGGGTGTTGGCACCGCCGGAGACCACTTCGGAGATGCTCTCCTCACCATTCACGGTGACGGAGGTCAACTCATAACAAGGATCGGGTTGCAGGGTGATGATCTGGGAACCGCCGTGAGCCACGGTGGCGCTGGCCGGAGTGGCCGTGCCGTTGGTGGCGGTGGCAGTCACCGCATATTGGTTGATGGAGAAGTAGAAGTCAACATCGGTGTCGGCCTGTACGTTGGAAACGTTGAAACTGACGTTGGCGGGTTGATTGCCGTAGGTGGTGATGACAGTACCGGCGATGGCGACGGAGTCGATATGGTAGCCGGTGTTGGCGGTGGCCTCATAAGTGAAGGTGGAACCGCAACCAGCGGTGCCGCCGACAACGGTACCCATAGCCGGGTCGTGGATGGTAGCGGTCATGGCGAAGGAGTCGAGTGCGAAAACGACATCGAGGGTGGCGTCAGCATCGACGGCGGTGAAGGTGTAGTCGGTCAAAGCGACGTCAACACCATCGACCTGAACGCTGGCGATGTGGTAGCAAGCATTGGGCGTGATGGTGAAAGTCTGGTCGGCGCCATAGTCAACCGTGGTGGTACCCGGGGTGACGGTGCCGTTCTCGCCGGCGTTCACCGTGAGGGTGTAAGTGTTGATGGCGAAATAGACCTCGACAGTGGTGTCGGAGGTGACTGAATTGACCGTATAGGTAGCAGCCACATCCGTGTTGGCACCGTAAGAGACCTCGTCGCTGCCGCAGACCACTCTGTCAATGTGATAGCCGGTGTTGGCGGCAATCGTCACAGTGGCGTCAGTACCATAGTTGACGGTGGCGGTTGCCGGGGTGGCGGTGCCCATCGTGCCGTCGTTGACGGTGGCTGTCACTTCATGCTGGTCAAGTTCAAAATCGACCTCGATCGCAGCGTTCGCCGGGCTGACCGTCATGGGGATGTTGATGGTCCAAGCAGTGATGTTACCGCCGAGGACGATCGGGTAGTTGTTCCATTTCACGGAAGCGATATGGGAGCCGATGGCGGCCTCCACATCGTAGCCCTGAACCATCTCGCCGCAGGCAGCCGTGGCGAAGACGCCGGCGGGCTGGCCGTTCACCAGACCGTCGCCATTGCCGGTGTTGGTCCAGGTGAGGTTGAGGTCGGCAGGAGCGAAGGTAACTTCGATGGTGCCATTGGCTTCAACGGGGTCGAAAACGTAAGGGCTGGTGGGGTTGTCGATGACCGTGCCGTTCACCGTCAGCGTGGCGACTGCATAGCAATCATCCGCGGCGAAGGCGAAACTCGGAGTGGCGTGCCAATCAACAACGGTGTCGCCGACCGGGGTGATGGTGCCGTTAGCACCAGCGGTGGCGGTGATGGTGAACTGGGGAACGGTGACGGTGAGCGTCAACACAATGACGCTGTCGCAACCATTGGCCAGAACGATGGTATCTTGATAGGTACCGGCTTCGCTGAGGGCTTCCCCACCGAATTCATAAGTCTCGTTCACCATAATGTCCGCTACAATATTATTTATAATAACAGGACAGGTGGTAGTGGCGTCGGCTTTCTCGAAAGCACCACTGCAGGTGGGCTTGACGGACAGTGAATAAGTCGTGTTCGGCTCGAGGTTCTCCATGACCAGCGTCCAGTCATTGCCTGCATTTGTGGGGGTGAAGACGACCGGCTGACCATCCAGTTCGAAATCGAACTCAGTGGCCTCGCTCGTCCAGGTGAACGTTGCCGTGTTCTCGGTGGCCGTGCCCTGAAGGTTCGTCACATCCGGACAGGGAGCGGAAGCCGCCTTGTATAGGCAGCACAGATTCGCAACAGTGGATGTGCTGGCGTAAGCCGAAAAGAGCGGATTTCCACCATTGGGATTGTAGCGCATGTGATTGCGCGATGCGCCATTTTGCGCAACAATGGTGGTCTCACTACCAGAGATGGTAATCAACCAAGCACCATTGTTGTCTTTCGTAGCTTTGGTTTTCAGATAGTTGTTACTGCTAGCACCTGCAGCATAGATGTACTGATTATCGTCTGTCTTGAAGGCGAAGGTACCTTCTACCGTACCCTCTTCCAACGTGAACACCGCGACATCTGTAGTCCAAGTGGCTTCATCGCCGCTTTTGGTGATTGCTGCCGCCGCACGGTTGTTGTTATTCTGCGTGGTGCTGATGGCGTAGTCGAAACCATCCGCCGCGATGATCACCTGATCACCCACAGCGAGTTGCGACACATCCGTCACCTTCTGGTAAACCTGTGCATTCACATTACCTACTGCCAGCACCAACAGGAGTGCGAGGGCAATAAAATTCCGCATCTTGGCGAAGATTTGGAAGTTTTTAGGCTCAAAAGTGTAGTACTTTTTCATAAAAACAATTTTTTGATAGTTATTAATTTTTCTTCTCTATTTTTCTATTTTCTTTGTTTACAATAAATTAGCGATGGAGAGTTGCCGTTTTTCAACAACTTTTCCACTTCTATATAAAATCTGACAAAAATAAGAATATTTTTTTGATTGACGCAAGTTTTTTGCGGAAATGCGTTTTTTTTTTGAACAACGAAATGTGGACACCCAAGATGCACCCTTCAAAGGTGCTCAAAGTGTGTTGGTTGCAATACCAAAAGAAATCTTAACGAACCACCAGTTTCATCACCTCCACCGTCCGCAACGTCCTCACTTTCACGAAGTAAGTTCCCGCTGACAGGTCACCAAGGTCCATCTGGCAAGTGGAAGCCCCGATGCCCTCCCTCGAAAGCAATTCCCGACCAGTCAAATCGCATATTTCCACTGTAACAATTTGATTCTCGCTGCTTTCAATTGTCACATTCCCCACTGCCGGATTGGGATACAAAGAACAAGATGTCGTGAACATCTCATTTTCGGGAATCTCAATCCAATCCACACAGGTGGGGTACCACGGCTCATTCGTCCGCGACCCGAACAGATAATCCACCAACTCAGGACAGTCGATGAAGGGATTTCTGTTGTGTTGTATATTATTGTATATCACATTGTTACGACTGATTTCCTTTTCACTCACGGGGTCGGCCTCGTGCCATGCCACGAACATGTCGCGCGCCCAAGCCACCAACTCCGAGCCGGAAAAAACGGACTCGCCTGTCTGCCCGAGGTTTTTATCCTTGTAACAGACTGACATATAGAAAAATCCACGCGCCAAGTCGCCCTTGTAAGCGTCGATCGGCTCGAATGCGGTCCCGCTGCACCCGGGGTAACTGCACGGCCCGAGTTTGGAGCCGTTGGTGCTGGTCCAGGTGGGGGAAGCCACGGTCCCGTAAGGGAAATTGGCTCGCTTGTTGTTCACCCAGCCGTCGGTGGGATAGATGTGGAAGAGGTCGGTCTTCATCGGAACGGCATCACCGAACCAGCTCTGCGGCACGGTGTGCTCACGGTTGTAGCAGTTGCCCTCCTGCGAATAACTGCCGCACTGGTTGGTGCCGAAGGCGAAGTAGTAAGCCGCCGTGCCGCCCGGCACGTCCGAATAGATGTCCCACACGTAGCCGCTCTCCATCTTGTCCGTCGATTGGAAGGCAGTCCATAAGTATCCGTAATCCACCGCGTTATGCGTCTTGATGATGTTGTACAAAGCGGTGCGGAGTTCCTCGCCGCTCTTGCCTACAGCTGCATTGTAGTAACCGACAGGCACCTGCGCAGAAGCAAGCGTCCCAAAGAAAAACAGAAGAAGAAGTAACTGTAATTTTCTCATAATCATTCTTTTATAAACTATAAGAAAAATCATCCAACGCGGGTTGGCTAGGAGAGTGAACCGACAGCGCCTCGCAAAGTTTCATGGCCTCCACCGCCTCGCGCACGTCATGCACGCGCAGGATGGCGGCACCCTTCCGCAACGCCACCGTGTTCAGCACCGTAGTGCCATTCAACGCCGACTGCGGATTAATTTTTAATAGATTGTAGATCATTGATTTACGTGATATTCCCACTAAAATGGGGAAGCCGAAGATGCGGAAAGCAGGCAGATTTTCCATCAGCAAGTAGTTCTGTTCCAACGTCTTGCCGAATCCGAAGCCTGGATCGACGATGATATCGACACAGCCGGCCTGCTTCAGCGCGTCGATGCGCTCACCGAAGAAGCGCAAGACCTCCGCCAGCGGCTCGTCGCCCAACGTCTGCTGCTGCATCCTGTCGGGCTTGGCAGTCGTATGAGTGAGCACGTAGGGCACGTGCAACCGCCCGACCATGGCGAACATCTCGGGGTCGAAGGTGCCGCCGGAGATGTCGTTGACGATGGCGGCGCCGGCATTGACGGAGCGTTCGGCAACCGTGCTGCGCCAGGTATCCACAGAGATGACAGCATCGGGGAAATGCTTGGTAATGAGCGACAACGCCCGTTCCAGACGGCGCCACTCCTCCGCCTCGGGAACATCCGCCGCACCCGGGCGTGTGGAGACAGCCCCGAGATCGATGATGGCGGCGCCGTCGGATAAAATCTGCTCCGCCCTGCGCACGATGGCTGCATCGTCAACGTACCGCCCTCCGTCGAAAAAGGAGTCGTCGGTGACGTTGAGAATGCCCATCACAACAGGGCGGGCGATGGAGAACAAGCGTGCGTTGACGTTCATCGGAAACGGACGGAACAACCGCCGGAACGTTACTTTTGTTCAGTCTTGTTGAGGATGTTTCTGCCGCAATCATCCACGATCATCTTGTACCACTTTTCAGGATACTCCGGATGGTCGGGGCTTTCGCACTGCGGTTTCTCGGCCTTGTTGGTGAGGAACTTGCCGTTCTCTTCCTTCTTCACATTACCGTCGTTGTACTTCACCAACAGGTAGGTGAAGAGTTGCTCCCATGCGTTGCACACCTTGGTGGTGGCCTGCTGCGAGTAGTTGCTCAACTCACGCTGCGCCTGGGCGGGATCCTTCTGGTAAAGTTGCACCATGCGGTCTTCCATCTTCTTGATGTCGGTGATGAAAGAGGACTCGAGTTCATTCTGCAACTCATTGACATGCTTGATCATGTCGCTGTAACGGGTATAGACGAACTGGCTCACCTTGGTGAAGGTCCAGTAGGCGGAAGTCGCGGAATATTCGGTCATGGAACCGTTACCCTCTTGCAGTTGGGAGGGAGCATTGAGGATGCCGCAGAACATGGGGATATAGCAGGATGATGCCGCGTCATCGACGCCGAACCAGAGGATGCCGCCAAAGCCGTCGGGCAGGTTGGGACGGCACTGGGCCACGAAGGAGAATCCGGTCTGCTGGGTGGCGGTGGCGCGCTCGTGGATGTAATCCTTGCCATTGTAACTCCAGGTCATGGGACGCCAGCGGTAGGGGCAGGCGAAGGGGCCAGCGCCTAAGTCTTTCGTCATATCCATGGAAGAACCTTCGTAGTGGTCGCGCATAAGTTGCATGATCTCCTGAATATCAAGTTGATGATCAGGTTTGATCCAAAGCGGGAAACGGTGTTTGAGGTTGTCGCCGCGGGCGTAGTCCTCATACTGGGCCATAAGTCCGGGGTTGCAGCGGTAGAAGCCCATCCAAACGCGGGCCTCGCAGAAGCGGGCGCCCTCGAAATCAACGGGAGCGTAGGCATCGCAGAAGCTGAAGTCGGCGTCAGCGGCATCCTTCGGGTAGTAGCCCTTCAGTTTGGCGAAACTGATGACATCGTGCGCATAGACGGTAGTGACATCGGGAAGGAAGATCTTGTCGATCTCCTTATTGGTGATGGAGGTCTTGCCGTCGCGGAGGGGGAAAGTGGTGATGCGGGCCTGGTTGGCGTGGCCGCTGATGTAGCCGTCGGGGATGCGGCGGGCGACCCAGACCGCACCGTTCGACCAACCCTTGAGAGTCTTGCCCTTGGCATCCTTCATCTCCTCGCCCTTGCCGATGAGTTCGAAGATCCAGGCCTCGTTGGGGTCGGCGATGGAGAAGGACTCGCCTTCGCTGCAGTAGCCGTAGGCGTCGAGCAGTTCGCTGAGCACCTTGATGGCCTCGCGGGCGTTCTTAGCGCGCTGCAAGGTGATGTAGATGAGAGAGCCGTAGTCGATAAGCCCGGGGGTCTTCCACAGTTCGGCGCGTCCGCCGTAAGTGGTCTCACCGATGACGAGTTGGTGCTCGTTCATGTTGCCGACGACGGCATAGGTGTGAGCGACTTCGGGAATCTGGCCGAGGCGCTTGCCGCTGTCCCACTCGATGATGTCGCGGAAGCTGCCGGCGGGATGGTCGGCGGCGGCGAAGTAGTAAAGTTCGCCGTAGAGCGTATGCGAGTCGGCGGCGTAAGTCACGAAGCAACTGCCGGCGCTACTGGCACCCTTGGTGACGATGAAGTTGGTGCACGCGGAGACGCGGGCGGTGAGGGCCGCGCACAATGTCAGCGCGACCAGAAGGAAGAATCTTCTCATAATGGTTCTGTCTTGGTTAGGCAATGGGTGAATGCATGGTGTTGGGGACGATGAGCAGCGGCATCGGAGCGGTGTTGAGCAACTGACGGGTAGTGCTCGCCATCCAGAAGGCCGTGGAGTCATCCTCCACCTCACGCATGATGACAATCAGGTTGGCGTCGGCGGCCTTGGCCCAATCGACCACAGCGGTGGCGGGGGTGCCGGCGACGTCAAGGGTAGTGACGTCATAGCGAACATTGGCGATGTCGCACATACCGGCGGCGTGGTTCAACTGCACGCTCACGATGTGCTTCTCCTCGGGATAGCGCGGGTCGCAAAGGCCCAGCAGTGACAACTTGGCGGAGAAGAAGCGGCAGAAGTCGGCCGCCGTCTTGATCTTCTGCAAAGTCTCGAAACTGGTATCGACGGGAGCCACCACCTTGGTGAGGTCGCGGTTGACGTTGACGTGGCTGCCGATAATCAGCACGGGTACCTTGGAGATACCGACGACCTTCATGGTGTTGCTGCCGACGAACATCTCCTCGAAGCCGGAGGCGCCGTGGGAACCGACCACCAGAAGCGAGTCGGGCAGGTTGGTGGCATATTGGGTGAGTTTGATGTGGGCCTTGCCCTCCAAGATGACCCCCTGCAACTTGTTGTTGGGCGCCTCGGCGCGGGCCAGATCGACCAGTTCGTCGAGTTTGACGTGGGCCTTCGCCATCATGGCATCCTCGTCAGTGACGTCGAGTTTCGTGGCGGCCGTGGGGGTCTTCACCCACACGATGTGGATTTTCGCCTTGGTTTTCAAGCCGATGGCAACCGCATGACGCAATGCGTTTTCGGAATTTTCGGAGAAGTCAACTCCAACTACGATGTTCTTCATAATATCTGGTTTTTAGTTTTTAATACGAAAAAAGGTGAAATCCTTCTACGAGAATTTCCACCGCAAAATTACGAAAAAAAACGAGATTTCCAAAAATATTATGATAAAATTATTTTTACCTTTGCAGCCGAAATGACCTTTCATCATTTCACCGTATCTTTTGTGAAACAATAAAATCCATAACGATATGAAACAGACCTTATTAAAGAGATTTTCAAGTTACATTGCCATTGCCACCACCTCCGACGAGAACTCCGAAACCTACCCGAGCACGCCCGGCCAGCTGGCCTTCGGCGACTTTTTGGTGGATGAGTTGAAACGCATCGGCCTGCAAGAGGTGAAGAAGGACGAGTTCGGCTACGTCACCGCGACGCTGCCCGCCAACTGTGACAAGGCACTGCCCACCGTCGGCTTCATCTCCCACTTCGACACGGCGCCCGACATGCCCGGCGCCAAGGAGCCGCGCATCATCGAGAACTACGACGGCAAGGACATCATGCTCGACGCCGAGAGCAACACTGCCCTCACCCTCGCCGACTTCCCCGAACTGGCCGACTACGCCGGACAGACACTGCTCGTCACCGACGGCAAGACCCTGTTGGGCGCCGACGACAAGGCCGGCATCGCCGAGATCGTCACCGCCATGGAGTACCTCATCGCCCATCCTGAAATCCAGCACGGCAAGGTGCGCGTCGGCTTCACCCCCGACGAGGAGATCGGCAAGGGCGTGCTCCACTTCGACACCCCCGGCTTCGGCTGCGACTTCGCCTACACCATGGACGGCGGCGCCATCGGCGAATTAGAGTACGAGAACTTCAACGCCGCCTCCGCCTGCATCAAGGTGCAGGGCCGCAACATCCACCCGGGCTACGCCAAGAACAAGATGGTGAACGCGCAACTCATCGCCATGGAGTTCAACGCCATGCTGCCGGAGTTCGAACGCCCGCAATACACCCAGGACTACGAGGGCTTCTTCCTGCTCGTCCACATGGAGGGCACGGTCGAGAATGCCACCCTCAACTACATCATCCGCGACCACGACCGCGTCAAGTTCGAGGAGAAAAAAGCCGTGATGCAGCGCATTGTGGCCTACCTCAACGCCAAATACGGCGACCGCGTGACCTGCGAGATCAAAGACCAATATTACAACATGCGCGAAAAAGTGGAGCCGGTGTTCCACATCGTGACGCTGGCTGAAGAAGCCATGCGCGAGGTGGGCGTGGAGCCGCGAGTGCAGCCCATCCGCGGCGGCACCGACGGCGCCAACCTCTCCTTCAAGGGACTCCCCTGCCCCAACATCTTCGCCGGTGGACACAACTTCCACGGCAAGTACGAGTACGTGCCTTTAGAGTCGATGGTGAAGGCCACCGAGGTCATCAACGCCATCGTGAAGGCCATCGCCAGATAAGAGGTTTTCCATCTTCTTCCCGCCCGCACGGCCTGGCTATTGCAACTCATTATCTACCAAAAACTTATAAAGATGACAAACGAACTTTTAGCCCGCCTGGCATTACAATTCCAGCCCAACATCGGCGGGACCACCATCAAGAAACTGCTGCAACATTACGGCAGCGCGAGAGCTATTTTCGCGGAGAAGTCCAAGGTCAGTCCTTTGGGCAAGCGGGTGCCGCTGCCCCGTCTCACCGTCGAAAGCCAGCGGCTCGCGGAAGAGGAACTGCGCTGGATGGAACGGCAGGGCATCCGTCTCTGTTTCTGGACCGATGCCGACTTCCCGAAGCGGCTTCTCTCCTGCTCAGACTCCCCGTACATGTTTTATTATCAAGGAAATAACATCTTCAACGAGCCGCGGGCGGTGGCCGTGGTCGGCACTCGTAATGTGTCGCCTTACGGCAAAGACGCGACACGGAAGATCATCGGCGAAATGGCGCGGCACGACGTGTGCGTGGTGAGCGGATTAGCGCGGGGCGTCGATACGGTGGCGCACGAGCAGGCCCTCGACAGCGGGTTGAAGACGGTGGCGGTGATGGGCTGCGGGCTTTCCACCATCTACCCCGACAGCAACATCCGGCTGGCTCGGCGCATCGTGGAGAACGGCGGTGCGCTGGTGTCGGAGTTTCCCTTCAAGACCAAGCCCGACCGTCAGAACTTCCCGCAGCGCAATCGCATCATCGCGGGGATGACCGACGCCACGCTGGTGATGGAGACGGCGCAGAAGGGCGGCAGCATTATCACGGCGTACATCGCGCACTCGTACAACCGCGACGTATTCGCCGTGCCGGGCAGCATCCTCGCGCCCTCCTACGAGGGGTGCCACACGCTCATCCGCAAGAACGTAGCCGCCATTGCCACCTCCGGCGCCGACGTGGCGGAACTGATGGGCTGGGACCTGCCCTCGCCGAAGGGCGTGCAGCGCAGTCTGTTCATAGAGTTGAGCGAGGATGAGCAGGTGGTGGCCGACCTGATCGCGACGCAGAAGGAGTTCGCCATCGACGACCTCACCGCCGCGATGCCGCAACACACGCCCTCCAAATTAGCCGCCCTGCTGTTGCAACTGGAGTTGAAAGGCGTGGTGCGCTGCAATCCAGGCAAGACCTACAGCTTAGTGGCTGGATAAATCGGGGGTTTTGTTGAAAAGATTATTTGCACATATAGAAATTATGTTGTAATTTTGCCACCGAGAAACCAATCTATCCATATCATGAATATCATCCTGCAACAAAAGAACCTGCTCGGCATCAACGGTGCCGGGCGTATCGGAAAGCTCACCCTCTGGCATCACCTGCTGTCGCGCAAGTTCGACGGCGTCGTGCTCAACGTCGGCCGCGAGGTGGGCAAGAAATTCGAAGACTTAGTGCATTCGCTCACCACCGACAGCACTTACGGCGACCTCAGTCTGTTCATGAACGGGCGTGCCGGCAAGCGGCTCAAGGTGGAGATTGTGGACAGCGAGCAGCACGTCGTCGAGATCGACGGCTTCCCGATCAAGATACTCATGACAGAACGCAACCCTCACAACATCAACTGGAAAGCCGAGGGCGTGCGCGTCGTGGTGGATTGCACCGGCAAGTTCCTCGACCCCTCCCTGCCCGACAACGACGGCAAGGGCAGCATTGTCGGCCACTTGGCGGGCGGTGCGGAGCATGTGATCGCCAGCGCTCCGTTCAAAATCAAGCAGACCGACTTCGACGCGACCGACACCCCGACGCTGATCTACGGCATCAACCACAGTTGTTTCGACCCGTCGAAGCACAAGGTCATCTCCGCAGCGAGTTGCACCACCACCGGTTTGGCGCACATGATCAAGCCGTTGTTGGAAGACCCGGAGACCTGCCACGTGCTGACGGCATCGCTTTCGACCGTGCATGCGGCCACCAACACGCAGAGCGTGCTCGACGCGGTGCCCACCGCCGGCGCCTCCGACCTGCGCAAGAACCGTTCCGTGCTTAATAATATTATATTGTCATCCACGGGCGCTGCGAAGACATTGGAGAAGGTGATTCCCGAGATCTCGCACTTCGGTTTCATGGCCGATTCCATCCGCATCCCCACCCCGTCGGTGTCGCTGATCGCGTTGAATATCACCTTCAGTTCGCGCATGAACGAGCAGGGGGTGCCGTACATTTCGGGCGACTACATCCGCGACATCTACCGTCGTGCCGCCGAGGGAGTGCAGAAGAACCTGCTCCACTTCTCGATGCAGCAGAATGTGTCGATGGACCTGTTAGGCATGCCCGCCGCCATCGTCATCGAGGGCAAGGAGATTCACACCCGTACCGGATTCCTCAAGATTCCCACCGAGATTCTCGAGTCGCTCCACCTCACCCAACTGCAGGAGGTGAACATCCCCGTGACGCACGCCAAAATCTTGGGTTGGTATGACAACGAATTTGGCAGTTATGTGACGTGTTTGGGAAAATTGACGGAGTTTGTTTCCGCAAGTTTGGACTAAAAAAGGGCATACAAGAAGATGTCAGCGCATGGAGTGCGTCGGCTAAATATTTTAATTACAACAAATTAAATACAAAAAAAGGAAATAAATAAAAAAAATTTCTCAAGGCAATATGGTATTTTATTTTTTTGTAATTTAGCCGCCGCAAAAAATGCGCACTGGAGAGATGGCCGAGTGGTCGAAGGCGCACGCCTGGAAAGTGTGTAAACGCCGAAAGCGTTTCTAGGGTTCGAATCCCTATCTCTCCGCAATTTTATAATGAAAAAAAGAAAACAAAGAATTATTAATCAAATCAAAATCAACAGATTATGAAAAAACTGATTGCTTTATTCACGGTTCTTAGCATCATGGCTTTCGGTATGACGAACACGGCATGGGCTCAAGGCAAGAAAGCCGCCAAGGAAGAGACGAAGGTTGAGGAGGCCGCTAATACCGAAAACACAGAAGCAGTTGCTCCTACCGCCGAAGTCAAGCAGGTTGAAAAGCCCAACGTTGACGATAATACGACCACTGCCGACAGTGGTTTGCACCAGACCTTGAAGACCAAATTCGCCGATGGTGGTCCGATGTGGATGACCTTCGTGGCTATCGCCTTGATTTTCGGTTTGGGTTTCTCCATCGAGCGTATTTTTTACCTCAACTTGGCCAGCGTGAACACCAACAAGTTGCTTGCCAAGGTTGAAAACGCCCTGCAGAACGGTGGTGTGGAGAAGGCCAAGGAGGTCTGCCGCAACGAGCGCGGTCCTCTGGCCGGCGTCTTCGCCCAGGGTCTTGAGCACTATGACGAGGGCCTTGAATCTGTTGAGAAATCCATCGTCTCCTACGGCGGTGTCGAGATGGGCAAACTCGAGAAGAACCTCAGCTGGATCGGCTTGGGTATGGCCTTGGGACCGTCCCTCGGATTCATGGGTACGGTTATCGGTATGGTTCAGGCATTCGATGACATCGAGAAGCAAGGTGACATCAGCCCGACCGTTGTGGCAGGCGGTATGAAAGTGGCTCTGTTGACAACCGTCTTCGGTTTGATCACGGCTATCATCCTCCAGATTTTCTACAACTACATCCTTTCGAGAATCGACAGCATCGTGAACGACATGGAAAGCGCCACCATCGAATTCATGGACATCCTTGTCAAGAACAACAAATAAGAGATCCTCTCTAATTTCGTAACTCCTAAAACAGGAAATTATGGGAAAAAGAATCATTAATATCGCGCTATTGGTCTTGGCCATCGTGGCATTCGTGTTGCTTGCGATTTACGTCGTGAATTGGAACAGCACTGTTGACACGGGCAACTCCGATACCAATAAAGCCAATGTGGCCAACTACAAGGCCATCGGGGCTCTGCAGAGCTTCGACGAGGGCCAGCAGCTCCTCGATGAATTTCTGACCGCCAAGGTTGACGCCATCGGCTCCAACGCCAAACCCGGCGCCTACTACACCAAAGTCAACAACTACATTGAAAAGAACCAGGCCGTTTGTGAACAAGAGGAAGCCCAAGCCAAGGATTTCTTCTGCTACCTCAACATCCTCAAAGGTTTGAAGGAAGCCGACTTCAAGCAGTTCAAAGCCGACTATCCCAACAACCTCACCAGCTTGACCAAAGACGGTGCCGGCAAAGAGTTCACGTTCGGCAAGGAATATGTGAACGACTTCAAGAAAGTCAACACCTACGAAGACCTGTCCAACTACATCAATGAAGATCTTTCCAAGAAATACACCGACTTCAAGACCGCGCAGTTGACGAAAGAGGGTCAGGTGAAATCCGTGAAGACCCTGCAGACCGTCACCGACAGTGTGTTCAAGATCAGTGCATTCGATGCGAAGGCCAAGACTGCTGCCCTGGAGGGATTTCAGAACAACTTCAAGAAATACCAGTCGATGGACAAGAAGCTCCTCGGACCTGCCTTCTCCATCATCTACATCTTCGCTGGCATCGGCATTGCCGCCATCTTCATCTTCATGCTGTTGGGTCTTTTCACCGACTTCAAAGCGAAGAGCAAAGGTCTCATCGCCATTGCAGGCGTCATTGTGGTTGCCCTGCTCTGCTACCTGTTTGCAGCGCCGGATGCCACCAACGCCGCCTTTGCCAAACTGTCCATCTCCCCGGCTATGGGCCGCTTCATCGAGGCAGTGGCTTACTTCATCTATGTTTTGACCGTGGTCGGTCTGGGCTTGTTGGTCTATGACCTCGTCTCCTCCATGGTCAAGTCTGGAAACCGTAAATAAAACATCATGGCACGTAAGACTCCATCTATCAACACCAGTTCGTCGGCGGACATCTCGTTCCTGCTTTTGACATTCTTCTTGCTGACTTCCAACATTTCCAGCGACCAAGGTATCATGCGCCAGTTGCCGAAATATGCGAAGGACGTCAAAGAGATGGATGTTGAGGTGAACACGAGAAACCTGCTTCGCGTCAAGGTGACGAACAAGAACATCGTCATGGTGGAAGGTGCTAAATGGACCGGAGAAAACTGGGTGATGCTGTCCGACAACCGCACTGGTGTGAATGCCTCCAACCAAGCCAACTATGGCGGTGACATTGACAAACTGCACGAACTGGCCTACGAATTCTTCGGAAACCCGCGCAAAGAGCCCAACCTGCCCGACAGGAAGAGCACTCCCATCCCGGAAGCCGACTTTGGCAACTTCGACATCTCCAACGGCGTCATCTCCTTGGAATGCCAGAACTACGCCACCTACGAAACCTACATCAAGGTGCATAACGAACTTTCCCGCGCCATCAACCAACTGCGCGACGAACTTTCCAAGGACAAGTACGGCAAGAGTTTCAAAGTACTGGATGATAGCTCCGACGACACCGACAAAGAGAAGGCCAAAGCCATCAAGAAGGCCATCCCCATGAACATCTCTGAATCCACATCCAATTAATACCCGAATATTATGTCACGTTTTAAGAAAAACGGGAAAAAGGAAGTACCGGAACTCAACACGGGTTCCATGTCCGATATCATCTTCATGTTCCTCTTCTTCTTCATGGTGATTACCACCATGCGTGAGAGTGAGGCGAAAGTGAAGTTCACTGAACCGACCGCCACGGAGTACCAAAAGTTGGACAAGAAGAACTCCTACACCGTCTATATGGGCGAACCCACCGTACAAGGTGCCGCCCTGCTCGACAACGCCGTCTCCATCCAGTTCAATGACAAGCTGGCTGCCTCCACCACGGATGAAGGCCTGAAGACCGCCGTTGATGAGTTCGTGCAGAGTTCCCGCGACGCCAGTGCCCTCAAGAACGAGGATCCCGACAAGATCACCTACTACTTGAAAATCGACAACAACACGCGAATGACCGCCGTCAACCAGTTGAAGTTGGCGTTGCGTAAGAAAAACGCGCTCAAGATTCAGTATGCAACCAAAAAGGAAGTAAAGAGAGGCAAATAATCCTTTCCTTCCCATTCATAAAAAGAGACTGTGGCTTCCACAGTCGCTTTTTTTTATCATCCCACCCCATCCAAATCAATTCGTCACCCATGACCATAGAAAACACCCGCATCGCCGTCATCGGACTTGGTTACGTCGGACTGCCGTTAGCCCGTCTGTTCTCCACCCGTTTCCCCACTATCGGCTACGACATGAACAGTGCCCGCGTGCAGGGGCTTATGCAAGGTCATGACGCCACCCGCGAGGTAAGCGACGAACTGCTGCAAGCCGCCATCGCCAACGGCTTCCGCTGCACCGACAACATCGAAGAAATCCGCGACTGCAACGTCTATATCGTGGCCGTCCCCACCCCGGTGGACAACAAGAACACTCCCGACCTGTCGCCGCTCATCGGCGCCAGCACCACCGTGGGCAAGGTGATTTCCCAGGGTGACATCGTCATCTACGAATCCACCGTCTATCCCGGCGTCACAGAGGAGGAGTGCCTGCCCGTGGTCGAAAAGGTGTCGGGGCTGAAATTCAACACCGACTTCTACGCCGGCTATTCGCCCGAGCGCATCAACCCAGGCGACAAGGAGCACACCGTGGAGAAGATCAAGAAGGTGACTTCGGGTTCCACTCCGGAGATCGCCGACTACGTGGATCGGCTCTACAACAGCGTGCTCGTGAACGGAACCCACAAGGCCAGTTCCATCAAGGTGGCGGAGGCCTCCAAAATCATCGAGAACTCGCAACGCGACGTGAACATTGCCTTCATGAACGAGTTGGCGAAGATTTTCAACGCCATGGGCATCGACACCCACGACGTCATCGAAGCCGCCTCGTCGAAGTGGAACTTCATCAAGCTGCAGCCCGGCTTGGTGGGTGGTCACTGCATCAGCGTGGATCCCTACTACCTGATACAGAAGGCACAAGTCTATGGTGTGCTGCCGCGCGTGATGTCGGCCGCCCGCCGCCTCAACGACGGCATGGGCGACTACGTGGCCAACCGTACCATCCAGGCCATGAACAAGAAGGGCGTGCTGGTGAAAGACGCCCGGATACTCATCCTCGGCTTCACCTTCAAGGAGAACTGCCCCGACATCCGCAACACCCGCGTCATCGACATCTTCTCCACCCTGCGGGAATATACCGCCAACATCACTATTTACGACCCGTGGGCCAACAGCGACAATGTGGAGCGCGAGTATGGCGTCAGGACCACTGGAGGCGACATGCGGTCGCTGGAGGGCCAGTTCGATGCCGTCATCTTGGCCGTCGCCCACAACGAGTTCAAGAACACCGACGTCCGCCGCTTCCTCCGTATCGACAACGGCGTGGTGTATGATGTCAAGGGCATCCTGCCCAAGGGCATGTTCGACGACCGGCTGTGATTTTAGGTTACAGGTGTTAGGTTTTAGGGGCAAAGGTATAGAGGCGGGAGATTGGGTAGAAGCAGTGAGAAAGATGTCATTGAATTTTCGCCTTTCTTGCGTGTGGATTGGCGGAAAATCGTATTTTTGCAGTTCCAATTCCAAAGAATATGAAAAGAGCACTTTTGCTGATTTTACTATGCGTGACAACGTGCGTTTCGGCATTTTCACAAACTCCGGAAAAACCCGTGAAATGGCGTTACACTGTCAAACAGACCAGCGCCACGGAGGCGACATTGCAGTTCACTGCCACCATCCAGAAAGATTGGCACATCTTCGCCATCAAACACGGGGATGGATTTGAGATCCCGACCTCCTTTAACTTCACTGCATCAAAGGATTACAAACTTGTCGGCAAACCCACGGAGCCGAAAGCCAAACAGGGTATAGACACCCTGATGAACACCACCTACTACTACTTTGAGAACAAGGTGACCTTCTCCCAGAAGATCGCCATCACAGACCCGACGAAGGAGTTCAAGATCAAAGGCGTATTGGAGGGACAGACCTGCAATATAGGCACTTGCAAGCAGATTGAAGAGCATTTCCTGTTCACCATCAAGCCCTTTGAGGGAAAAGCCACGGAGAGTGTGGGGAAGAGCGTAGAAGTCGTTCCCGTGGAGGAAGAAGCTGAAAAGACACTCAACAACGCTGAGAAGGAGAAGAGTTTGCAACCCACGGTGAAACAATCCAAAGTGAAAGACAAGGAAGAGGATGAGTCGATGTGGTGGTATTTCCTCACCTCCATTGGCGCCGGCCTGCTCGGCCTGCTCATGCCTTGCGTCTTCCCGATGATTCCGATGACGGTCTCCTACTTCACCAAACAGGGGGCGAAAGGGAAGATGTACGCGCTCGTCTATGGGCTTTCCATCGTGGCCATCTTCGTGCTGTTGGGCATCGTCTTCGCGGTGGCCTTCGGCCCCGGGGCGGCCAACGAATTAGCCACGGGCTGGGTGCTCAACGTCATCTTCGCCATTATCTTTGTGATTTTCGCCATCTCCATGCTGGGTTATTTCGAGATCACGCTGCCCAGCAAATGGGTGAACAAGTCGGCCAAAAGCGAGAGCAAAGGAGGCCTGGTGGGCGTGTTTTTCATGGCGCTGACGTTGGTGCTGGTATCGTTTTCCTGCACCCTGCCGATTGCGGGCGCCGTGGCCCTGAATGCCGCAGGCGGCTCCCTATTGAAGCCGATCATCGGCATGTTGGGCTTCTCGTTAGGTATTGCCGTGCCTTTCACGCTTTTCGCCCTTTTCCCCGGCCTGCTAAAAAGCACCCCGAAATCGGGAAGTTGGATGAACACGTTGAAGGTAGTGTTGGCTTTCATCGAGTTGGCCTTCGCCCTGAAATTCATCAACGTGCCCGACCAGACCTACCACTGGGGCATTTTGGACCGTGAAGTCTATCTGGCCTTCTGGATCGTGCTGTTCTCGATGATGGGCTTCTACCTCATCGGCAAGTTGCGCTTTCCCGCCGACCCGGAGATGCCGGTGCAGAAGAGTTGGGTCCGCTTCACCACCTCCATTTTCGTATTTGCCTTCGTAGTCTATATGATCCCGGGCATGTTCGGTGCGCCGTTGAACGCCATTTCCGGCTGGCTGCCGCCGATCGAGACCCACGACTTCGACGCCCACAAGGTGGTGCGCGAAGAGACCACGTTCGCGCTTGTCGATAAGGAGCGCGGAAAGGCGGAGGATCCCCACTATGCCGGACAATTGGAGTTGCCCCACGGTCTGCACGGCTATTTCGATTACGACCAGGCGCTCCGCGTGTCGAAACAGATCCACAAGCCCGTCTTCATCGACTTCACCGGGCACGGCTGCACCAACTGCCGCCACGTGGAAGCGAAGGTCTGGAGAGATCCCGACATCCGCAAGAAATTCTCGGAAGAATTCGTCATGACGGCCCTGTACGTGGATGACAAGACCATCGAACTGCTGCCCGAAGACCGCATCAAAGATGACAACGGCAAGGATATCACCATGTTAGGAAAGAAAAACATGTACATCAGCCAAAAGTTGTACAAGGAGAACTCACAGCCGTGCTATTTCATCATCGATGAAGACGGCTCCGTGCTGGCCGGTCCCACCTACTACGAACTGGATGCGAAGAAGTACATGGAGTTCCTGAACCGAGGCATCGAGGCATACCAGAAAAAACACCAAAAGTAGTTAGCAATGATGAAAAAGATACTCATACCAGCTCTGTTTTTGCTACCGGCGCTACTGTGGGGGCAGAACGTGCGTTATGATGTCGAGGAGTCGGTGAGTGCGACGGAGCAGAAGTACAAGGAGGCATGCCAGCGCGTTGGAAAAGTGGAAGTTTTTGTGATACAAGTTATTGCCTATTCCGGAGAGGATTCCGGGGAGAAGGCGCGCGCGGCGGTGGCATCGCTCAACAGTTACCTGCAGGGGCAGGGCATTCCAGCCGAAGCGTACAGCACCTTCCAAGAACCCAATTTCAAGGTGAGGGTCGGCTACTTCAGCACCCGGCACGAGGCCTACAGCATTTTATTGAAATTGCGTGGAATGTACTCCGGCGCGTTCGTCACCCGAGACAAGCAGCGGGTGATGACTGTGTTGGACGAATAGCGACTTATTGACTTATTCCACAAGGGATTCGCCATTGTCGGCGGAGGATTCCGCATTGTCGGCGGCCTCCATCATTTCACCGCCCTTTTCATCTTCCATCGGAGTTCCGCCGTTTTCCGCATTGGAGTTTTCTTCCGTTTCTGCCTCTTCCTCTTGCTTTTCATTATTGAAGAGGCGTTTGTAGAAGATGATCATCGCGAAGATGCCGACGGTGACGCAGGCGTCCGCGAAGTTGAAGACGGCGGGGAAGAAGTACTGTCCACCGAAGCCGGGGAACCAGTCGGGGATGCGGAAGAGTTGGATGTAGAACATATCAACCACGCGCCCGTACATGAAGGGGGCGTACCCGTAGGCGATGCCGTAGAAGGCGGAGTCGATGATGTTGCCGAGGGCACCGGCGACGATCAGCGACAGGAAGCAGACGGCAAGGGTGCCTATTTCGTTGTTTTTAAGTCTTTTAACCAAGAAGTAGATGAGATAGCCCACCACAGCGATGCGGAGAAGGGAGAGGGCGAGTTTCCCGAGATTGTCGCCGAAACTGAGTCCGAAGGCCATGCCGGGGTTCTCCACGAAGTGCAGGTTGAACCACTCGCCCAACACGGGAAGGGTTTGGCCGATTCCCATGTGGGATTTGACCCAGATCTTGATGATCTGGTCAATGCACACACAGACCACCACAATCGCAGCAGCGACGATGGCGAGTTTTTTCTGCTTATTCACTGGAAACTCTATTTTTTGGATTCCAACTTGGCCTCAATGCACATGGTGGCATGAGGAACGCTCATGAGGCGCTCTTTGGGGATGAGTTTGCCAGTGACGCGGCAGATGCCGTAGGTCTTATTTTCGATGCGCATGAGGGCGGCCTCCAAGTTCTTGATGTACTTGTATAGGCGGGCGGCCTGCTGGGCATTCTCCTCTTTGGCGAGCACCTGACTGCCCTCTTCAAGGTTTTTGAAGGTCGGGGAGGTGTCGGTGGTGTCATTGCCCGCATTTTCGCAAGCGTCCATATAGACTTCCAAGCCCTCGCGAGCCTCTTTCAACTTTTTCTCTATCAGGGCTTTGAATTCTGCCAATTCCTCATCGGAATATCTCACTGTCTTTGTTTCTGCCATAATCGTAGGTTTTTATTCAACTGCAAAGGTACATGAATTTTTCGATTCTGCACGATTGTCACGGAAAAAAAGGCAATATCATGGTTGGAGTTTGCGGGCGTCGGCCAAGGGGATCTTATTGCCGTCTTTGAAGGCGATGACGAAGGCGTCCGGGAATTTCTCTTTCACGCTTTTGAGGATTTTCTGCACGCTTTCGTAGGTGAGTTCGTCGCCGGAGGTGTATTTCCAGAGGTTATTTTCGAAGTATTTGCCGACTTTTTGCAGACCGGCGAATTTCTGATGGTTAGTGGAAAGATTCTCCTTGGAGGCGTAGAATTGCACTTTATAGCGGACTCCAGCGTCATTGACGTTGCTCGTGGGCTTCTGATTCTCCACTGGTTTCAAATCTTCTGCTGGTTTCTGCGGTTCGGCAGGTTTGGTGTTGTCGGCAGGTTTCTGTTCTTCTGCGGGCTTATTCTCCGCGGCAGGTTGTTGCTCAGCGTTGTTCTTATCCTTGTCGGTGTTGGCAGGGGCTTTGTTCTCGGCCTCGTTTTTGTATGCCTCAAACGCCGAGGCGATAGACTCCGCGAGTTTTTTCTGGAAGTCGGCGTTGAGGAGTTTGGCCTCCTCTTCGGGGTTGGAGATGAAGCCGAGTTCAATGAGGATGCTGGGCATGGCGACGGAGTGGAGCACCCAGAAGCCGGCCTGTTGCACCTTGCGGTCGGTGAAACCGGTGGTTTTCACGAGGTTGTTCTGCACCTTAGCGGCGAGTTTGGCGGAGCGGTCAAGGTAGGCGTTGGAGTAGAGGGAGAAGATGATGTAGGATTCGGGCGAGTTGGGGTCGAAGTTGCCGTAGGTGGTCTTGTAGTCGTCCTCGAGGAGCATGGAGGCGTTCTCACGGCGGGCGACGGCGAGGTTGCTCTCGGTCTTGTGGAGGCCCATAACGTAGGTCTCGACGCCGTGGGCGGCGTGGTTGGTGTTGGAGTTGCAGTGGATGGAGATGAAGAGATCGGCGTGTTTGCTGTTGGCGAACTTGCTCCGTTCTTCAAGTTTGGGGTAGGTGTCGGCAGTGCGGGTATAATAGACCTCCACATCGGGACATTTTTCCTTGATTCGCTTGCCCACTTCGAGGGCGACGGCGAGGGTGACGTCTTTCTCCTTGCCCTTGCTGCCGATGGCGCCGGCGTCTTTGCCGCCGTGTCCGGCGTCGATGACCACCTTCTTGATGCCATCCTTGGCCTGCGGATAGGCGGCCGTGATGAAGAAAGCGGAGATCGCAAATAATAAAAACCAAATTTTTTTGTTCATAATGGGCGAATTTTGTGTAATTTTGGAGATTTTTTCAACGTACAAAGATATTATAAAAAGGACAATCGCATAACCACAGATGACATTAATAATCAACGGTCGTTTGTTATTTAAGTCACGGCTCTTCATAGCCATGATTTTCAGTTTGTTATGCGTATTTGGAAAGGCCCAGGACGTGCCGGAAACGCCCATAGACAGCACTTTGGCGGGCGATTCTGTGCTGTTGACGACCGCTGTGCAACCGTCGGCTGACACGCTGCCCGCGCGCGATTCCGTCGTCGTTGGCGACACAATTTACAAGAAAATCTCCGACGGCGCCATTGAAAAGCGGGTCACTTACGAGGCCCGCGACTCCATTGTCGTTGACCTGCGTCAGCGCACCACCTACCTTTTCGGTGACGCGGTGGTCTATTATGACGACCTCGAACTGCGCGCCGACTTCATCCAACTCGGGTTCGACAATCAGGAGTTGTACGCCACTGGCATCGCCGACTCCTCCGGCCGCGTCACCGGCTATCCCACCTTCAAGCAGGGCGAGACCTTCTTCAAGGCACATGAAATCAAATACAACTTTAAAACCACTAAAGGCATTATCAGTCACGTGATTACAGTGGAAGGCGAAGGTTATATCCACGGGGAAAAAGTCAAGAAACTAGACGACAACACCTCCTTCATCCGTCGGGGCAAATACACCACGTGCGAACTCGACGATCCGCATTTCGAGATCGCCTTCACCCGTGCCAAGGTCATCCCGGACGACAAGATCGTGATGGGGCCGGCATACCTTAGTTTCGGCGGGGTACCCACGCCATTGGCCATTCCCTTCGGCTACTTCCCCATCCAAAAAGGGCGGCGCAACGGCATCATCATGCCCACTTTCGGGCAATCCACCAACCGCGGCTTCTACCTTGAGAACTTCGGCTATTATTTCGGCATCGGCGAGCACTTCGACATGTTCATCGGCGGCGACATCTTCACCAACGGAAGTTGGGCCGTCAAACTGCGTTCCAACTACGTCTTCCGCTACAAGTGCACCGGCAACATCAACCTCAGTTTCGCCCAGAACTTCTTCGGCGAGCGGTTCACCCCGAGCCGTTACACGACCAACGATTTCAAGATCCATTGGGAGCACAAACAAGACGCCAAGTCGCACCCGACAACGCGCTTCTCGGCCCACATTGACATCATGAGCAGCACTTTCAACAAGTACAACCTCTCCAGCGTGGAGGACTACCTCTCCAACCAATACGTCTCCAAACTCAACCTCTCCACGAGTGCCAAGGGGGTGTTTTTCGTTGATATGACGGCTTCATACACCCAGAACACCAACACGGGGCAGGTGGAGATCGCGCTGCCGGATGTCAGCATGTCGGTGGCGCAATTCTACCCATTCCGCAAGAAGAACAAGAGCAATCTGAAGTGGTACGACAACATCTCGATGCAGTGGTCGTCGCAACTCATCAACCAAATTTCCACGCAAGACAGCATGATCCTCCGGGCGGAGACCTGGCGCAACATGCAGTTGGGCATGCGGCACTCCATCCCCATCACCATCCCCATCAAGATCGCGAAACGGATCAACTGGAACACCACCATCAACCTGACGGAGAAGTGGTACCTGCAACGCGAGCGGCAGGAGTTCGACACGACCATCAGCGAGAACGTCATCACCTCGAACATCAACCGCATCATGGAGCGCAACTTCTACGCCCTGCACGACATCAGTCTGGCGACCACGCTCACCACGAAGATATACTTCCTGTATCAGGTGAAAAAGGAGCGGGGGCTGGCGTTGCGGCACGTCATGACGCCGTCGTTGAGTTTCACTTACACCCCGAACCTGAGCGGCAACACCTATGGCGAGTACTTCAACACGCTGACGGGCGAGATGGTTCCTTACTCCTACTTTGCCTCCTCATTGTTCGGCGGTGTGAGCAACCGCTCCTCCGCCATCGCCCGCCTCAGCATCGCCAACAACGTGGAGATGAAGGTGCGTTCGCGCAAGGACACCATCACCGGCATGAAGAAGATCGTGCTGCTCGACAACCTCACCGTCGGCTGCTATTACGACTTCGCCGCCGACTCGCTCAACTGGTCGATGCTCACCATCTCCGGCCGTACCACCCTGTTCAAGCAACTCTACATCACCTTCAGCATCGGCTTCGACCCCTACTGCTACAACGATCAGGGGCGCCGCATCAACGTCACCGAATGGAAGGCCAACCACCGGCTCATGCGCTTCTCCAACTCCGACCTCAGCATCAGTCTGAACTGGACCATCAACCAGGATTATTTCAAAGGACAGAAGGAGAAACGTGAAAAGAAGCAGCAGGAGCAGGAGCAACTCTTCACGGAGAACTCGCTCGGCATGCCCAACAAACGCCCGGACTTTTCCAGCCCCTGGTCGGTAACCCTCAGTTACACATTTGCTTACACAGTGAAAGACAACCCCTACTTCTATTTCGACCCCACCTACTACAGTCTGTACGGCATTTACGAAGAGGACGCCGCCCGAGCACACACCGGCCGGATCGTGCAGACCTTGAACATCAGCGGCGACTTCAATATCACCAAGAAATGGAAGATCGGCTTCACCACTGGCTATGACTTTGCCCAGAAGTCGTTCTCCTACACCTCCTTCGACATCTACCGCGACCTGCACTGTTGGGAGATGCGGTTCAACTGGATTCCCTTCGGCAACCGCCGCGGTTGGAGTTTCACCATCAACGTGAAAGCATCTGTACTGCAAGATCTTAAGTGGAACAAAAAGAAAGACTTCAGAGAAAATTTCTAAAAAAACAACATTTCAACCCAAGATTTTTAAACTCAATTCCGTTTTGATAGATGTCTAAGCCAACGACAGCAGAAGAAACCAGGCAGATGATCGCTGGATGCAAGGCCGGAAAAAGGAAGGCACAGCACCAGTTGTTCAAGCTGTATTACGGGCGGGCGATGGCCACCTGTATGCGGTATGCCAAGAGTGAAGAGGAGGCGGAAGACATGTTGAACGAGGGGTTTATCAAGATCTTCGCGAACATCGGAATGTACGAAGAGGAAGGTTCTTTCGACGCTTGGGTGAAAAAGGTGATGGTGAACGCGGCCATCGACTACCAACGCAAATACAAGACGTTGGTAGTGAGTGCCAACTACGAGGATGTGCCTGAGGTTGAGTTGCATAACACGACCGAAAACACCGCCATCGCCAAGATGAGCGCCGACGAGTTGACGGCCCTCATCCAACGGCTGCCCGCCACCACCCGCGCCGTCTTCAACCTGTACGTCTTCGAGGACTACAGCCACGCCGAAATCGCCAAGATGTTGGACATGAAAGAGGGAACGTCGCACTGGCACCTCAATCACGCCCGCACCAAACTGAAAGAAATGATCAACGCAATCCAAAGATAAAATGTCGGAATTCGACCAACTATTCAAGGAAAAAATCGCAGAAAAAGAGTACCCGTACTCTGCCAAAAAATGGCGCAGTTTCAAGCAAAAAGCGGGGTGGTCCGCTGGTGCTGGATTGCTGCAAACTACTTTGGCAGTGACGATTAGCACCGTAATGGCGGTTTTGGGATGTTGGCTTGGATACGACATCACTCCGAAGATCGAGAAAGTTTCCGCGCCGGTGGAACAGACAGTGACAGTGGCGGAGGAGGCAAGTCCGGAGGAGATCGCGCCGGTGGTTGCCCCGGACACGGTGGAGCCAGTGGGTTCGACGACGACGGCACTAGTCCAGCCGATGCCAGTCCGGCCAGCCGCCAAGGTGGACACGACCGCTGCGCCCGCAACCACGCCCGCGCCTGCGGCGACCGAGCCGACGAAGCCGCGCCGCCCGTCAACGCAACAGGAGGGGCGCGTTCGCCACATTTATGAAATCAACACGGACACCATTCCGAATAACGATTTTTGATTTTTTTAGATTTCCATAAAAAAGTCGTATCTTTGCACCTTGTATTTTGGTGCATTCTATGACAGGGAAATTTGACTCCATTCGGCATTTTACTCCAGAAGAATCCTTTGCAGCGCAAGAGGAAGTGTTTCATAATGAGATATTTACACAAGCCCTCAAGACGCTCAACATGGGCATGACCGCTGAAGGACTGCTCCGCGACCGCCACACTTTCGGCTCCCATTACATCTTCCAGAGGGAGTTTGCCGGACGTTTTCTGCAATATTATTCCGACAAAACCGCCACTCATGTTCATTATAGCGGATTGGAAAACGTGACTCCCGATCGGCCGCAACTCTTCATCGCCAACCACCGCGACATTATCATGGATGCCGCCTACGTACAACTCTATTTTTTCAATAACAACATCAATACCACCAAGATAGCCATCGGCGACAACCTCGTCTCCACTCCCCTGCTGCTCAACATCGCTAAGATGAACAAGATGTTTATCGTGAAGCGGAGTTCCTCCCTCCGAGAGAAGATCCTCAACTCCCGCGAACTGTCGGAGTACATCCACGTCAGCATGGCCGACGAGCACGAATCCGTCTGGATTGCGCAAAGAAATGGCAGAACGAAGGACGGCATTGACCACACCCAACAGGGACTGCTGAAGATGCTCACCTACTTCGACGAGGGACACGATGTACTGGAGACCCTGCACGACATGCGCATCACACCGGTGACTATTTCCTACGAGTATGAACCCTGCGACAGTCTGAAAGCCAGGGAGTTGGCACTTTCAGAAAATCAAAAATACGTCAAGCAGCCCGATGAGGACTTCAACAGCGTGTGTCAGGGGATTTTCGGCTTCAAGGGGGAAGTCAACCTCGTCATCGGGAAGTGCATCGACGAAGAGTTCGCGCAAATTCCCGACGGCCTGCGCAAAAACGATAAGTTGACGGCCTTGGGCAAGATCATCGACCAGCAAATCTACGCCAACTACAAACTATACGCCACCAACTACATCGCTTACGACTACCTTGAAAAGTGCCAGAAATTTGCAGACCATTACACCGAGAAACAGCGGGAGGATTTTCTACAATATATTGACAGACAATCTATTACAAAAGATGTTGACCCTACAAAGATGAAGTCCTACCTGCTTCAAATCTACTCCAATTCGGTCAAGACCCACTACGGTCTCGAATTGTCCCATACTGAAGAAAACGATTGGTAAAATGAATGATATACAACCTCCCTCGGCCCCTAAAATACTGATAGTCAGGTTGAGTTCTATCGGAGACATCGTACTCACCACCCCCGTGATCCGTTGCGTAAAGCAACAAGTCCCCCACGCCGAAGTTCATTTTTTAGTGAAAAAGGGCAATGAGCCCCTGCTTCAGCACAACCCATACGTAGATAAACTGCACGTTTATGACGGCAACAAGGAGTTGTTAATCAACGAGTTGAAGCAAGAGAACTTCGATTACATCGCGGACTTGCAGAAGAGCCGACGGTCGCGGAAACTATTGAAGAAATTGGGATGCGAGCGAGTGACTTTCCCGAAATGCAACTTCCGCAAGGCCGTCCTGGTGGGCACCAAGATGAACTTCCTGCCGGAGTGGCACATTGTAGATCGCTATTTCGAGGCGGTGAAGCCGTTGCAGGTGTCCAATGACGGGCAGGGGTTGGACTTCTTCATTCCCGAATCGGAAAAATTTGATGTTCAAGAACTTCCCGCCGGATTTGAGGATGGCTACATTGCCGTTTCGGTCGGCGCGAAACATGGCACCAAGCGGATTCCGGTCAGCAAGATCATCGAGATCGGCAGTTTGGTGTTCAAGCCGATGATCCTGTTGGGAGACCAGCACGACCGGGCGGCGGCGGAAGAGATTGCCGCGCGGTTGAACGTCAAGGTGCTGAATGCCTGCGGGCAACACTCGATCCTCTCCACGGCCTCCATCGTGGAGCAGAGCGACTGCGTTTTGACGGCCGATACGGGCATCATGCACATTGCGGCGGCACTGCACAAGCCCATTGCCTCGTTATGGGGCAACACCGTGCCAGAATTAGGCATGTATCCCTACATCGCCCCCGGCGCTCCTGAAGGCCGCATCTTCGAAGTGCCCTATCTCAAGTGCCGCCCCTGCTCGAAATTAGGTTTCGAACACTGTCCGCTCCGACATTTCAAATGTATGAACCTCATCTCCTCTTATGAGGTAGCAGATTGGATCAATCAGTTTTGAATTGAAAAAAATACGACTCATCCTCCTCTACCCTATCGGTGCAATATTCGGACTTATTGCGCTGATACGTAGGGCTTTGTATAATAGAAAGGGCAAGCGCGACACCACCTCCACTATGCCAACAATTTGCATAGGCAACTTGGCTGTCGGGGGAACGGGAAAGACTCCGCACACGGAATATTTGGTGCAGATGCTGTCAGAAACATGCAGTGTCGCGACACTGAGCCGAGGGTATGGGCGGGCGACAACCGGCTACATTTTGGCAGATGCGCATGCTACGGCGCGCACCATCGGGGATGAGCCGTTGCAGATGAAGTTGAAATTTCCCGGCACAGTTGTAGCGGTTTGCGAGCAACGCGCCGTAGGGTTGCAGCAACTTTCCGCCCTTCCCGAACCGCCCGACGTGGTCATTCTCGACGATGCCTACCAGCATTTGGCCGTGCGCGGCGGGTTGCAGTTGGTACTGACCGACTACGCAGCGCCCTACTGCGACGACTTCCCGCTGCCGGCGGGCAATCTGCGCGAGTTTGCGCGTGCCGCCGCCGAGGCCGATGCCGTCGTCGTGACCAAGTGCCCACCCGACTTGGATGCCGACAGCGCCGCGGAACTCCGCCAACGCCTGCACCTCCACGAAGGACAACGCTGCTTCTTCACCACGTTGCACTATGAAAATATCCGGCCGTTGACCCCCGCCGCCGAAAAAATCGCCATCGAAAAACATGCGACTACTTTTTTGGTAACGGGCATCGCGCACCCCGAACATATTTTGCATTATTTTCATTTACAAAATATTGAAACAAAACTAATTGCATTTTCCGACCATCACGAAATCTCTAAAAAAGAGGCCCAAAGAGTATGCAAAAAATTGGCATCATCTCCCCCCAATTCCATCATTGTAACGACAGAAAAAGATGCGGCTCGGATGCGGGGAACGGCTGCCTGGGAGGTGCTTTCGACGCTGCCTGTTTTCTGCCTTCCCGTGCGAGTCAAGTTCCTTTGGGATAAGGATGAGTTCAGGTGTTGGGTGACGGATTTTGTGTCTCGCGGCGCACGATGTGAGTGAGCAGGGGCGTCTGGATGCAGTTGGGCACGAGCGAGGAGAGGATGAAACTCCACGGGTTGACGAGGATCTCCTTTTTCCCTTTCAAAATTTGTCGCACGCACTTGCGGGCCACCCGTTCCGGGGTGACGAGGGTAAGTTTGCCGAAGAAGCCCTGCTTTTCGATGCGCCCAACGATTTCGGGGCTGGTGGCCATAGCACCGGGGCATACTACACTGACGGATAGTCCTTTACCTTTGTACTCCGCACGGAGTCCGAGGGAAAAGTGGCGCACGAAGGCCTTGCTGGCGGGATAGACCATTTTGTAGCCCACGGGGGCGAGCGCCGCCATGCTCGACACGTTGAGAATGAAACTTTTATCTTGATTTAAAAGATTATCTATCAACAATTTGGTTAATAACGAAGTGGCCACCACATTGAGTTGGAGGATGTTTTCCAACCGTTCAGGAGTTGCCTGCTCGAAGGGTTGCGACCCGCCGAGCCCAGCATTGTTGATCAGGAGGAAAACGGGGTAGCGGGCATTGATTTCCGCAGCGGCGGAGTATATCGCATTTTTCTCCATCAAATTTACGACAATTCCCTGACTGTCAACATGGTATTTTTTTCGTATTTCCTCACACTGTGCCAAAATTTGGCAGTTTGAACTCAACAAAACTGTATTGAAGCCGCGTTGGGAGAGTTCTAAGGCGAAGGCACGACCGAGTCCGCGGCTGGCTCCTGTGACAACCGCGTATTTTCCTGCAAATCTGGAAGATAGCTCTTTACTCATGACTATTGTATCGCCTTTTTGTAGCATCTGCGGCGGCACATCGGTTCGGAGGCGTAGTATTTGCTCCAGATGTGGTTGGCGGGGTTCTCCTCCAGTTGCTGCGAGGTGAAGGCGTACTCGTAGCCATTCTGGATGAATGCCTCGTTCAACTGCTTGTGGTAGAGAAGATGAATCCCGGAATTGGCATATTCGGGGATGACGCCGGTGAGGTACATATCGACATACTTGTTCTTCCTGAGGGCGCGCAGGATGTGGAAGACTCCGAAGGGGAAGAGTTTGCCGTTGGCCTTTTGGAAGGCGGCGCTAAGGGAGGGCAGGCAGAAGGAGATGCCGACCATCTTGCCGTTCTCGTCTTCCAAAACAGAGACGAGGTTGGTGACGGCGACGCCGAAATTGCCTTTTACCACCCACTCTATCTCTTTCTCTGTCAGTGGGATAAAGTTGTAGATATTGAGATAACTCTTGTTGAGGACATGAAAGAACTCCGTACCGATTCGTTTCAGTTCGAGTTTGTTTTTATACTGTCGGATGGTGATTTTGGAGCGGGCGGCGACATGTTCGGCCATCCGTTCGATGGCGGGCGGCACCTCGCGCACCTGGACCTTGTACTGGATGTAATCGACCTCTTTCTCGAAGCCGAGACGCTCCACGAACTGCGGGTAGTAGGGGTAGTTGTAGTCGGCTTCGATGGAGCCGGTTTGGTCGAAGCCATCGACGAGCATGGCCTGTTTCTGCATATTGGAGAAGCGCGACGGGCCGCAGATGGTGTCGAGGCCATTGGCTTTTCCCCACTGTTCGACGGTATTGAGAAGGGCCTGGGCGACGGAGAAGTCGTCGATGACGTCGAACCAGCCGAAGCGGACCCGTTTCTGGTCTTTGAGTTCGTTGCAGCGGTAGTTGATGATGCCAGCGATGCGGCCCACGATCTCGTTCTGGTCGTTGTAAGCGAGCCAGAGTTTGAGCGTGCAGAAGTCGAGGGCGGGGTGTCGGGTGAGGTCGGTCAGCTCAGCGGCGTCGAGGGGCGGCACGTAATGGGGGCAGGCATGGTAGAGTTTCCGCGGGAACTGGACGAATTTCCGCATCTCTCTTTTGGTTTTTACTTCTTTAATCAGCATCTTAGCAACGAATTACATCTTTTATTTAACCTCTTCACACAGTAAAAGGTTTAATGGGGAGAAAAAAGAATGGGCAAAATTAGTGATTTTTTTTGATGGGATGGCAAAAAAGTTGTATTTTTGCAGCCCGAAAGCGGTAATAGCTCAGTTGGTAGAGCGGCAGCTTCCCAAGCTGCAGGTCGCGGGTTCGAGACCCGTTTACCGCTCCAACATCCGACAACGCCTTGCGAGCCCATCGCAGGGCGTTTCTGTTTGCGGGCGGTTTCCACCCACTCCTAACCAGCCCCAATGGGGGGGGATTTCCGGCAATCTTCTCGCAAAATAGAAAAGTGGGTATATTTCTTCCACTTTTTTCTTACTTTTGCACCTTGGTATTCATCGAAGACGACGAATCCGGCATTCCAGGAGGCGAAAGCGATACGGCCCTTGTCCTTGCGGGGCCGGATGGGTTGACAGAAACTTGTAAAATGCTCTATATCAACGACCACATCGAAACATTGGATTGGAAGGCACGGCTTTCGGAACTTCCGAAGGTGCGGCAGGAGAAGTGTCTGGATTTCAAGCACGACACCGGCCGACGGCAATGCGTGGCCGTTTGGCTGTTGCTGCGCGAGGCGTTGCGGACGGAATTCGGTCTGGCGGATGCGCCGGAGGTGGCGGTCGCAGAGCACGGCAAGCCCTATTTTCCCAGCCGTCCCGACATCTTCTTCTCGCTGAGCCACTGCGCCACCGGCGTGGCCTGTGCGGTAGGCACACGTCCCGTAGGGGTTGACATCGAGCGGATCCGGCCGTTCAACGAGATGTTGGCGGCGTACGTTTTGAACGAGGAGGAACTCGACATGGTGAGGCGGGCTGCCGATCCCGCGCTGACCTTCACGATCCTCTGGACCCGGAAGGAGTGCCTGTTGAAGTTGACGGGGGAAGGGTTGCGCCACGACCTGAAGGGACTTCTCGTCGGGTGCCGCCACTCCTTTCAGACGGTGGTCGGCGGCGAGTCGCGGTATGTTTGCACGTGGGTGGAATTCGAGACCAATATAGAAGCAAGCCCTCGCAAAAAAAACGGATGCTGAAATCTATCCAGCACCCGTTTCTATTTAGTTGTATTTCAGTGAATTACTTCACTTCTTCGAAGTCCACGTCGGTGACGTCGGGATCCTTCGGATTGTTGCCGGTGGAGCCGCCGTTGCCGGTAGCACTGCCGGTAGGACCTTGCTGGCCGCCGAAGGGATTGCCGCCGGTGGGACCCTGCTGGCCGGCGCCAGCCTGCTGATACATTTCCTGCGAAGCGGCCTGCCAGGCGGCGGTGAGAGCTGCAAGGTGCGTGTCGATGGCGGCGAGGTCCTTCTTGTCGTGGGCCTCTTTCAACCGCTTGCAGGCGTCTTCGATGGCCGACTTCTTGTCTGCGGGGAGCTTGTCGCCCACCTCTTTCAACTGCTTCTCGGTGTTGAAGACCATCGAGTCGGCCTGGTTCAACTTGTCGATCTCCTCCTTGGCCTTCTTGTCGGCGTCGGCGTTGGCCTCGGCCTCGGCTTTCATACGCTTGATCTCGTCTTCGGAAAGTCCGGACGAAGCGGTGATGGTGATATGCTGCTCCTTGCCGGTGGCCTTGTCGATAGCGGTCACCTTGAGGATGCCGTTGGAGTCGATGTCGAAGGTAACCTCAATCTGCGGCACGCCACGCGGGGCGGGCATGATGCCGTCGAGGTTGAACTCGCCGACCTTTTTGTTGTCGCGGGCCATCGGACGCTCACCCTGAAGCACCGTGATGGTGACGGCGGGCTGGTTGTCGGAGGCCGTAGAGAAGGTCTCGCTCTTCTTGGTCGGGATGGTGGTGTTGGCGTCGATGAGTTTGGTCATCACGCCGCCGAGGGTCTCGATACCAAGGGAGAGCGGGGTGACGTCAAGCAACAGCACGTCGTGGATTTCGCCGGTGAGCACGCCGCCCTGGATGGCAGCGCCCACGGCCACGACCTCATCGGGGTTGACGCCCTTGGAAGGGGTCTTGCCGAAGAACTTGGCGACGACTTCCTGAATGGCGGGGATACGGGTGGAGCCGCCGACGAGGATGATTTCGTCAATGTCGGAAGTCTTGAGTCCGGCGTCGGCGAGGGCCTTACGGCAGGGCTCGAGGGTGGCCTGGATCAGTCGGTCGGTGAGTTGCTCGAACTGGGCGCGGGTGAGGGTGCGCACCAGGTGCTGCGGCACGCCGTCGATCGGCATGATGTAGGGCAGGTTGATCTCGGTGGAACTGGAGCTGGAGAGTTCGATCTTCGCCTTCTCAGCGGCCTCTTTCAGACGCTGAAGGGCCATGGCATCCTTGCGGAGGTCAACGTTGTAGTCTTTTTTGAACTCTTCGGCGAGCCAGTCGATGATGGCCTGGTCGAAGTCGTCGCCGCCGAGGTGGGTGTCACCGTTGGTGGATTTCACTTCGAAGACGCCATCGCCGAGTTCGAGAATGGAGATATCGAAGGTGCCGCCGCCGAGGTCGAAGACAGCCACCTTGGACTCCGATTTTTTCTTGTCGAGCCCGTAGGCGAGGGCCGCGGCGGTGGGTTCGTTGATGATACGCTTGACGTTGAGTCCGGCGATCTCACCCGCCTCCTTGGTGGCCTGCCGCTGCGAGTCGCTGAAGTAGGCCGGCACAGTGATGACGGCTTCGGTGACCTCGGTGCCGAGGTAGTCCTCCGCGGTCTTCGTCAGCTTCTGGAGGATCATGGCCGAAATCTCCTGCGGGGTGTAGCCGCGGTCGTCGATCATGATCTTGGGCAGGTTGCCCGCCTTCTCCACCTTGTAAGGCATGCGGGCGACTTCGTTGGTGACGAGGTCGTAGGTCTCTCCCATGAAACGCTTGATGGAGTAAATGGTTTTGGTGGGGTTGGTGATGGCCTGACGTTTGGCCGGGTCGCCAATCTTACGTTCGTTGTTGCCCACGAAGGCCACCACAGACGGGGTGGTGCGCTTGCCTTCAGAGTTGGGGATCACAACGGGTTCGCTGCCTTCCATCACGGCAACGCATGAATTCGTGGTTCCTAAGTCAATTCCAATAATTTTTCCCATGATTGTATGTTTTTTGATTTTCTAATTCGGTTTTGTCTTGACACTTTGCAAGACACCCTCATAAGCAGCAATCATCGTGCCAAAGTTGGAAAACCACTGAAAATGAGCCCTCTTTTCTGCTGTTTTTCACAGACAAATCGGGGAAAAGTGACAAAATGTCAGCGTTGGCAGATGGGGGTAAAAACAAAAAAAGCAGTCATTTGTCATAACTGCTTGATAATTTATGTACTGGATGGGGGATTCGAACCCCCGATTTTCAGGATGAAAACCTGACGTCCTGGGCCAACTAGACGAATCCAGCATTCCTCAAATAGAGCGGCAAAAATACAACTTTTTTCGTTACAAAAATCTTTTTTTGAAAAAAAATTTTTTTGACTACGCTCTATCGGGTTCAAACCTGAAACCCAGGCGTTTACCTGTCTTCAGGATCATGTTCTGATCTTCAATTTGAAGGATATCGTTCACGGAAATCTCCACCAAATTGGAATATTCCGGCACCAAAAGGTCGAAATTGACGGTATATTCGATGGCTGACTGGAGGATTTCGACGACGGCATCGCGGTCGAGTTCCTTGTCGTTGAAGTTGTTGAGCACGGTGGCGAGTTCGTGCTTTCCCTCCACGTAGAAATGCTTATCCTTGTTGATGAAAATACGGCCGATCATGTAACCGCTGTCGTTGATGCGGTTGTATCGGAAGGAGTCGGCGAGGAAGTTGAAGATGTGGATGACGCCGCAGTAGGAACGGGTCTTGTCTTCCTTAATGTAAGGCGTCTTCATCACCTCGTGGTCGCGGGGAAACTCGAAGATGTTGGTGTGCATCAGGAAGATAAGCACGTCACCAGCGAACTTGAGTTTGAACTCGTGGAGGTTTTTGCCGTTGTAATCGACGGTCACCCGCGGGTGTTGCTCGGCGTAGTTTTCCTCATAATAGTCCTCAAACTCCTTGGCGCACTCCTTGAAGAGTTCCATGGTTTCGAGCGTACTGGTGTAGATTTGCTGCTTCAGTTCGCCTTTGTTAATCAGCAGTTGACAAATTCTTGAATGGTCTGTACTCATATCGGGTTAAAAAATCATTTTAAGGTCAAGTAATCCAAGGGATTAAGGGGGAAACCGTTGTGCCACAGTTCGAAGTGGAGGTGGTCGCCCTTGTCGGAAATGCCGCTATGTCCCATGGTGGCGATGGGCTCGCCGGCGGTGACTTTCGCGCCTTTGTCCTTGAGCAGCACGCGGTTGTGCTTATAGATGGTCAACACGTTGTCGTGATGTTGGAGGATAATGACGTTGCCGTCGTAGGCGTCGTAGCCGGAGAAGATGACCATGCCGTCGGCGGCGGCGGTGACGAGTGTGCCGGCGTGGTTGGCGACGTCGATGCCGTACTGGTTTTGGGCGACGCTGTAAGCGGTGACAATGGTGCCGGTGGTGGGAGACAGCAGGAAAAGGTTCTGGATGTCAGCGCGTTGGTTGACGGTGATCGCGTCGCTGTACTGGCGATTGGCGACGGCCTGCAAGAGGTCGCCGGCCTCTTCGCGGAGGGTCATCTCGCTTTCCGACGGCTCGGCGGCCTCGACCAGCGCGGCTTCTCCCTCCAATGCCTGAGCTTGCTCCGGTGCCTGGCCCATGGTATCCATGAAAGTCTCGTCGAGAACACGCTCCATGTGCACCATATACTGCTCATTCTTAGCATATTGCGCCTGTAAATCCTCCATCTCTTTCGACAACGCCTCGTACTTTCTCCGTTCGTCGGGAGTGGTGTAGCCGGGAATGTAGTAGCGGAGTGGCGTAAAGGCGATGATGACGGCGGTGAGGGCAATGAGCGCCACGGCCGTCAACATCACGGTGACGAAGACATTACGCGGACTGAGCCGGAACGAAAAACTGTCGCGCCCGGTGCGTTCGTTGCGGACAGCCAACTGGAACTTGACGCTCCAGTTGTCGCGAACGCGCTTCCAAAATTCCCGCCATTTGGTGAAAAGTGCCACAGTTTTCGGGATTGGTTCTTAGTTCATGGCCTCCACGGCGACCTTGATTCTGCGGACGGCCTCGCGGAGTTTCTCCTCGGAAGTGGCGTAGGAGAGACGGACGCAGCGGTCATCGCCGAAGGCAACACCCTGTACCAAAGCCACATTCGCATCATAGAGGATGTACATGCAGAGGTCGGTGGAGTTGTCGATGGTGGTCTTGTGGTACTTCTGGGCGAAGATAGAGGCGGCGGGCACGTGCTTGCCGTAGAGCGAGCAGACTTCGGGGAAGAAGTAGAAGGCGCCCTTGGGCAGGCGGACCTTGAAGCCGGGCACCTGCTGCAGGAGTTCATAGACCATGTCGCGGCGGGTGCGGAAAATCTCGCGCATCCGGATGATATCCTGCGAAGTGCGGGGATCCATCTCCATGGCCTTGATGGTGGCGCGTTGCGCGATGGAGCAGGTGGCGGAAGTCACCTGGCCTTGCAACTTGTTGCACGCCTTGGCGATGGCGACGGGCGCGCCGATGAAGCCGATACGCCAGCCGGTCATGGCGAAGCCCTTGGCCACGCCGTTGACGGTGATGGTGCGCTCCTTCATCCAATCGAACTGGGCCATGCTCTCGTGATGCCCCTCAAAGTTGATGTGCTCGTAGATCTCATCGGCGACGACGAGGATGTCGGGGTATTCGCGCAGCACCTCGGCCAGGGCCTTCAACTCGTCGTGGGAGTAGAGCATGCCGGTAGGATTGGACGGGCTGCTGAAAATCAACATCTTGGTCTTCGGGGTGATGGCGGCGCGGAGTTGCGCAGGCGTCACCTTGAAATCGTCTTCCAGACGGGTCTGGATATAGACCGACTTGCCCTCGGCGAGTTGCACGATCGCCTTGTAGGAGACCCAGAAAGGAGCGGGGATGATGACCTCGTCTTCAGGGTCAATTGTGGCCATAACTACTTGGTACAAAGACTGTTTTGCACCAGTAGAGACCACAATCTGATCGGGGGTATAGTCGAGGTTGTTGTCTCTTTTGAACTTGGCGCAGATGGCTTTCTTGAGTTCGGGATAACCGGGTACTGGCGGATAGTGGGTCCAGTTTTCGTCAATGGCTTGCTTGGCGGCCTCCTTCACCTCCTCGGGGGTGTTGAAGTCGGGTTCGCCGATGCTCAAGCTGATGACGTCTTTGCCGGCCTCTTTCAACTCGCGGGCGATTTGGGTCATCGCCAAAGTTTCGGATTGGGCCATACTGCTAACTCTGTTCGAAATAAGTGCCATGATGGAGTGTTTTTTTGATGATTATGATTGATAAACAGTTATAATTTTCGAGGGTGCAAATGTACATATTTTTCCTGACTTTCAAGCCAGGTGAAAATGAGTTTTACGAAACGTCGGATGTGGATACCTGACCGCTCAATCCCGGAAGATTTTGGTGGGCATGGGGAACTCGTCGGAGAGTTCGCCGGAGTAGAAGAAGTCGTTTCCGAGGACGCCGAAGGTATAGATGCGGCCGCCGACGGAGACGTGGGAGCCGCCGCAACGGGGTTCCGGGTTGGGCTTGGAGGCGACGAAGCCGAGATTGAAGAGGGTGCAGAGCACGTCGGGACGGTCGGAGATGTCGTAGCCGGCGCGTTTCCACTGCAACATGGTTTGGTGAAGGATACATCCCGTATAGATGAAGGAGTAGAGGTGGTTGTGGTAATCAACCAGACGGTTGAAACGCGCATTGGTGATGTCATGCATTTGGGCGGTGTCGTAATCGAGGATGTGCTCGTACTCTTCTCCCATGTAATAGACTGATGTGGGATCTTTTAGGTGGGCTTCCACGGCGGCGGCGGTAAAGTCCTTGATGCCGTTGACGCCGAGAGAGAACTGCGACTGCACACTCATGATGGCGGGGCCGAGGTAGCGTTTCACGTCCTCGCGGTGGGAGTTGAAAAGGCGGATCTGCTCGCCGACGGTGCAGGCGGCAATGAGGCGGGCATCGACACCGGTGATCTCGGCGGCCTTGCGGATCTTGTCGGCATCATTGACCATGGCCCGTTTCAAGGCCGGCCAACCCGGGTCGTTCATCCACGGGATGGCGTTGTCGGTGGAGGTGGAGGCGGGATAGCGCGCCAGCAGACTGTTCACCTCCTTGCGCATCTCCTCAAAGCGCTTGCCGTTGTCAGTCTCCTGCAAGTACATGTTGCAGGCGTAAATCATCTGGTTCACGCGCTCGGGATCGGTGCCCTCGTGGCAGGCCTCGTAAATGAGGTGCGCATTGGTGGGAAAAACGCGATTGAGGATCGCCAAGTCGATGTAATTCTGCAATTTGGCATCGTAAATCTTGGAAGAATCCGTCAGCGCCCCCATCGACTTGTAGTCGGCGAGGTAGCGATTGTGCGGATCGACGCTTCCCTCATCATTGGTCAAACCGATTTTATAGATTGCCCACGCGCCGATCATGCCCAATGCCATCAGCGCGAACAGGTGTACGAAAATTTGGTAGATTTTCGACCTGACCTTGAGTGTTTTCCACGACCTGAAAAAGGATTTTTTCTCAGTTTTTTGTATATTTTCTGTCTCCATTGAAGATTTGAAAAAAAGAGGCGCAAAATTACAACATTATTTCCTCATTATTCATCCAAAAAATAAAAAAAATGATTACTTTTGCAGTTTTAAATACATGATGTAAAAAAACAGAAAATGAATTTTATCCAAAGATTTTTTCTGAAAAGATATATTGCTGATAACAAGAACGTTAGAAAGCCGGAAGTGATTTCCTTGCGGGATGCCAAGAACGTAGGAATCCTTTGCAACATCACCACAGAAGACTCTTACAAGGACATTTACGCCGTTTTTTCGCACCTCCAGAGTGCAAAACGTTCCGTCTGGCTCATGGGCTATATCGACGACAAGGCCATTCCTTTCTACTGTCTGCAGCAACTTTCGGCCGACTATTTCTGCAACAAGGACCTCAACTGGTACGGCAAGCCGGAGAAGGTGCAGATTCACGATTTCATCAACACCGATTTTGACGTGTTGATTGACTTTTCGCACGATGTATTTGATCCTATCCGCCTCATTATGAGCTTGTCGCCGGCCAAATTCATCATCGGTTCCGAGAAACAAAACGTGGAATTCTACGATTTGCTCATCCAATCCGAACACACCATTTCCAACATGGAATTACTCAAGAACATCACTCATTATACAAATCAACTAGCAGGGAAACAGTCATGATAAACCGTTTGAAAGGGACTGGCGTCGCATTGGTAACACCTTTTCTCCCCGATGGAAAAGTAGATTTCGACAGTCTGCAAAATTTAGTAGAAGACCTTATCAACCAGGGTGTTGACTATCTCGTGACGGTGTGTACCACCAGCGAGGTACCGACGCTTTCGGAAGAGGAGAAGGACGAGATCGTGCGATGCGTCGTTTCGAAGAATGCCGGACGTGTGGGCGTAGTCCGCGGCGTGGGCGGTCCCGACACGATGGGGTTGGTCCACCAGTTGCACACCTGCGACTTCACGGGCGTGGATGCCATTCTTTCCGTAACGCCTTTCTACAACAAGCCATCGCAAAATGGTGTATATCAACACTATAAAACCTTAGCCCAGAACACTCCCCTTCCCTTGATCCTTTACAACGTGCCTGGACGCACCGGATGCAACATCGAAGCCGACACGACGCTCCGCCTCGCCGCCGACTGCCCCAATATCGTGGCGGTCAAGGAGGCATCGGGGTTCATGAACCAGATCATGCGGATCATCGCCCACAAGCCGGAAGGATTTTCCGTGATCTCGGGCGACGATGCCATCACGCTGCCGTTGTTGGCCGCGGGTGCCGACGGTGTCATCTCCGTGGTTGCCAACGCTTTTCCGAAAGAGGTGAGCACGATGGTGCGCTTCGCCCGCGCCAACGATTTCTACAGTGCCCAGAAACTCCACCTCCGCCTGCTCGACTTCACCCAGGCCTGCTTCCGCGAGGGCAACCCCGGCGGAATCAAGGCCCTGCTGTCGCTACAAGGCAAAATCCAAAATATCCTCCGCCTTCCTCAAGTGCCCGTCTCCGACAAACTCATCGACCAATTTCGGGAACTTCTTTCCGTCTAAAAAATTCCAACCCAATATGAAAAAAATCTTTACCTTTTTGTGCATTTGCCTCTTTGCAGGCATGTCGGTTTGGGCACAGAACACGCCCGACGACCTGCGCAACGAAGCGCGTGATTTCCTGTACATCAACACTTGGCTCGACAGCAAGGATGCCATCAACGAGTTGTCGCTCGGCTTTTCGGTAGATGGGTACACCCGCGACGAGCGCACGGGAATGTACAAAGTGCGCGTGGCTTTGGGGCGCCACGAGTATGAAGGTTTTCTCGCCCGCCAACTGCCCTTTGAGATCATCACGCCAGAGCGCCCGCCCAGCAGCATGGTCACCACCGACATCAACGACTTCACCACCAACTGGAACAAGTACCCCTCCTATGCCGTCTATGTGCAGTTGATGCAGAACTTCGCCGCGCAACACCCTGATATCTGCCGCCTCGACACGATTCTCGAGGACACCCCGCATTCCAACCACCACTCCATCTTAGCCGTCCACATCAGCAATACGCTCGGACAGGCGACCGACAAGCCTGCCTTCCTCTACACCTCCACCATGCACGGCGACGAGGTGGTTTGCTACTACATGATGCTGCGTCTCATCGACTACATCCTCAACAACCCGACGGATCCCGCCGTAGCCGCCGTGCTCAACAACATCGACCTGTGGATCTGCCCGCTTGAGAACCCCGACGGCACCTACTACACCAGCGACACGCAAATCAGTTCCAACTATTCCCGCCGATACAACTACAACAATGTTGACATGAACCGCAACTATCCGTTCCTTCCGGGCGTGTCGGGCAGCGCGAACGTGCAGCCCGAGAGCCAGGCCTACATGAACTGGGTGGAGGACAAGCACTTCGTGATGTCGGCCAACTTCCACGGCGGCGCGGAACTCACCAACTACCCGTGGGACTCCTGGACCTCGGCGCAACGCAGCCACCCCGATGCCAACTGGTTCCAATATGTCTGCCAGAACTACGTCGATGCCTGCCAGGCCGTTGACCCAACCTATATGGTGGGCGAAACCGCCTACCAACCCGGGTGCGGCTCCGTGACCGAAGGCGGCGACTGGTACGTCATCACCGGATCACGCCAGGACTACATGAACTACTACCAACACTGCCGCGAGGTGACCATAGAGGCGCACTTCGACAAGGTGTGCACTTCCTCCAGCGAACTGCCGACCTACTGGACCAACAGCAAGGACGCCCTTCTCGGTTACATCATGGAGTCTTCTTACGGATTCCGCGGTATCGTCACCGATGCGGTGACCGGCGACCCGATTGACGAGGCCAAGATCTGGGTGGTTGGCCACGACGACTTCAACTCCGAGGTCTATTCGCACCTGCCGTTAGGCACCTACTACCGTCCCATCAAGGCCGGTTCGTACACCGTGGAGGTGTCGGCCGACTGCTATGAGACGCAGACCTTCAACATCACCACCACCGACGGGGCGGGCTTGCGGCTCGACGTGCAACTGCAGCCGCTGGTCTCCGCACCGCAAGTGTCCGACCAGCACATTATGGCTGGGCAGACGGCCACGCTGACCTCCAGTTCTGCCAACACGCGGTGGTATGCGTCGGCCACGGCCACCACGCCACTCGCCACCGGCGCCACTTTCACCACTCCCGTGCTGACTCAAACCACCGCCTACTACGCTTCCGAGCGCGTCATCTCCGGCAACGTCGTCTGCGAGAGCGAGCGGACAGAAGCCATCGTCTTCGTCAACGAGGTCGAACTCGACACCGCATACGGGCATCTCACCGTCGAATCGTGCGGACCTTATGAAATCAACGGCCAGACGCTCACCATCTCCGGCTGCTACTCTTTCTTCTTCCCCCACGGCGCCTACAACTACGCCGACAGCATCCTGCTGCTCAACCTCATCGTTCACCCGACCTATGAGATCGACGTTACGGCCAACTACGTGGTTGGAGACATCTTCTACATTGGCTCGGATCTTCATATTGCCACGCAGGTGGGTACTTTCACGTACACCTACACCTATCCGAGCGCCTTCGGTTGCGACAGCACGGTGAACTACACCTGCATCGTTGCCCCCTCCGACGTGGTATATGGAGAAATCGACCTTGATGGTTGCTCGCCCTTCATCTACGAGGGCGAAGTGCTCATCAACGACGGCGACTACATCTTCACCTACGAGGGTGCCGGCTCCTACGGAGAAGACAGCATCCTACTGGTTCATTTGACTTTACATCCTTCATACGACATCACCATCGACACGTCGCTGGCTATCGGCGAGCACCTGCTGATCGGCGATTATGACTTTTATGCCCTGGAAGACGACATTTACACTATTGACAAGGAATTAACGTCGGAATTTGGCTGCGACAGCATGGTCCACTACCGCATTGCGGTCGGCAACGTCGGCATCGGGGAGAATGAGATCGGGCTTACCGTCTTCCCCAACCCAGTCCACAGCCAATGCACGGTCACACTGGATGGCACGGCCAACGAGATCCGCGTCTATGACATGCACGGGAAATTGGTTGAAACATATCCCGTGGAAGGTCGTAGAAGTGTAATCAACATGGAGGGATGGACCGCAGGTCTCTATTTGATAGAGGTGCGCGGGGAAGGAGAACGGACGACCCAAAAGGTAATCAAGTTATAATGAAGAAGTTTCAGACTAAGGCCACGATCATTGTTTACGAAAACGAATCTGAACTTTCGGCAGAGGATCGGCGGCTGTTGGCGTTGTCGCGCGAGGCGGCGACGCGTGCCTACGCGGCCTACTCTCACTTTCAGGTCGGGGCGGCATTGCTGTTGGAGAACGGCGAGATCGTAACGGGCAACAACCAAGAGAATTCCGCCTACCCGTCGGGATTGTGTGCCGAACGGACGGCGGCGTTCTATGCCTCGTCGCGTTTTCCCGGCGTGGCTTTCAAGAAGTTGTTCATCAGCGCCATCAACCCGAAGGCCGTGCTTGCTCGCCCGATTCCACCGTGCGGGGCTTGCCGCCAGTCGCTGTTGGAGTACGAGCAGCGCAACGGCCAGCCCATCATCGTGTTGATGGCCGGCCAGCAGGGTGAGATCTGGCAGGCACCTTCGATAGAATCGTTAGTGCCACTGTCATTTTCCGATGACTTTCTCCCTGCTACGGAATAAAAAAGTGCTCTATTCTCAATACGCCCCATCATTCGGCATATAATTTCATTTTTGAAATTACAACCGATTATCAATCAATTTGTTAATGCCAACATTCCCACCCTCACTTATAGGAGGTGAGGAGAGGGTATGTCGAAGATGAAAAGCAGTAGTGCTACTCGCTGACGGCCTTTGCGAACTCCTTGGCACGGGCGGCACCTTCGCCGGTGTTGATGAGCACGGTCTGTCCGTCTTGGATCTTCCCTTCGGCGAGGGCCTGGTAGAAGCCGGCGAAGCAGACAGCGGCGGCGGGGCCGAGGACCACATTACGCTCGCGCTTGGCGATTTTGGCATAATCGACGAGTTCGCTCTCCTTGACGCGCACGAATCCGCCGCCGCTCTTGCGCACGATGGGAGCCACGATAGGAAACATGCCCGGCGTGCCGGTGGAGAGGATGGAGACCTTGGTCTGCGGATTGGGAATGGATGGGAACTGTGTCTGATATCCTTCGGGGAAGCCGGCCTTTTCGGCATTTTCCCAACCTTGCACCATAGGGTCGCATGTATCTTGCTGTACCAGAATGATTTTCGGCAACTTCACTTCGGGGAAGGCGGACTGCACCTCGCGGACGCCCTTCTCCAAGGCAATCGGGCCCGTACCGCCGCTGACGGCCTGAACATATACATCAGGCATCTGGCCCATTTGACGCAGGAACTCGAAGACCATGGTCTTCTTGGCCTCTACGCGAATCGGGTCGATGTTGCCGATGGAGATGAGCAGATTGTGGGCCTTCTGATACTCAGCGGCTTCCTTCTTCGCGGCGCCGTAGTCGCCGGAAGAGATAACCAGATTCTGCCCGTACCCACGGATCTCGTCCACCGTATCCTGGCAGACACAGTTGGGAACGAACACATTCAGTTTGATGCCCGCCAACGCGAGGTACTTGCTGAATGCGGTGGCCGTGTTGCCCGTCGAAGCGATGCAGTACTCCTTGATGCCATTTTCTTTCATGATAGAAGCGCCCAATGCTGCGGCAACATCCTTGAAAGTGTTGGTTCCGCCGTTGAGGTCGTTCCTGTAAACCATTGCTTTACAAGAAATTCCATATTTTTCACGGGCATAATCGTCTAAAAAACTCCAGTGTTCCACCGGGATGGCACCCTCTCCGCAAGTGATGGCGTTGGCCTTGTCCATCAGGGGAAGGAAATCGAAATAGTGCCAAAAACTCTTCGGCGTTCCCTGGAAATAGTCTTTGAGTTTGGTATAGTCAGCACTGTACTGGACTTCCACATAGTTGCCGCCACACTGCGGACAGGATTGGTTATGGTCGAACCACTCTTTGAAAGTTGCGATTTCTCGCCCACATTTTTTACAAACAAGTTTGTATTTCATGATAAAAAATTATAATTTATTCAATTGTATTTCAGATTATTAAACATTTTGCCTTGCAATTTTTCTGGCTTCTTTGGCCAGCGCTGTGCGAAGGTTGGTGGGGGTAAGAATCTCCAATCCCGCACCCAATGTCATCAAATCGCAAACGAACTCCATAGTGGGTTTAAGGTTATAATAGAAAATGGAGTAGGGCTTTTTGCTCTCAATCAATCGTTGGGAAGAATGAAGCGGGAAATCCGTCAATCGCTTGGCCACTTCTTCCTCCACCTTGACGGTAATCTCCTGCGTGGGGATATTCTCCAACGTCAAACCGTAGTTCTCCACCAGAAGTTCATCTACCAACTGTTTGTCAACTGCTTTGAATATCCTCACGGTAGGTCGCACCTCTTTGATGGTGCGCAAATCTATCATCACGTATTGACCGTCTTCCCGTTGGCAGAGCAGGGACCAGCAACCCTTATAGTTTTTCAATCCAAGCGGAGCGACTCTCTCCCCATTGGGATCTTTGGCGTTATGTTGGCTCAAGTATATGATTTCCAGAAAATTATAATGCTCAATAGCTTGCATTATCATGGGAAGGAAGGCCTCTCCACCGCCCTTGACATGGGGCATGGAGATGGCATGGAGCGCATTCCCTGTCGATACGATCCTACTCAAATTGAGCACCCCGATCAACTGCGCTACGATAGATGAATTACCCTCATTGATAGCAATATAGTAGCGATTGGAACTTTTCCGGCATTTGATATAGACATTGAACGATTCTCGGATTTCGTTCCGATGGTTGTGGAATGAGCGCAATGGATATTCCGCCCCTTTGGAAAGCGGGGACAGCTTCCATCTGTCGCGGATTTCTTCAAAGGAAAGTCCTTCGGAACCGGCCTGGTAGAGTGTGTTAAGGAGCCAAATGCTGCGGTCAATAGAGGATTTGTTCATTGTTTGGGAGATTATGATGGTTATTTGAGCAAGTATTGTCCGTGAAATTGTTCTATTTTGTGCCACATCTGCACGCGGTTGCTTCCCATCACGTTGTGCTCATGGGTCGTATAGGGGAAGTAGTTGATTTGGACATCGTCGAGTACAGACTGATGGAGGAGTTCCAGACTATGTTGCTGGACGACGGTATTGTCTTGCTGTCCGTGCATGATGAGCAGCGGGCATTTCAGTTTGTAAATCTTGTTGATAATGTTGGCGTGCTCATACCCATCGGGGTTTTCCTGCGGGGTGTCCATATAGCGTTCGCCATACATGATTTCGTACCACTCCCAATTGACCACCGGTCCGCCGCAAGTGGCTGATGCGAAGATGTCGGGGTGTTCGGTCACCATGGTGAGGGTCATGAAGCCGCCGAAGCTCCAGCCGTCGATGCCCATGCGTTTCTTGTCGATGAAGGGCAGGGAATGCAGGTAGTTGATGCCGACCATTTGGTCTTCACTCTCCAACACGCCCAGTTGACGGTGGATGCACTTCTCGAATTCGGCGCCGCGGTTGCTGGTGCCGCGGTTGTCAAGCACAAAGATGACGTATCCCTTCTGTGCCATGTAGTTAAGGAAGACGCCCGCCGTCATGAAAGTGTTGGTGACCAGTTGGGAGTGCGGACCGCCATAGACATAGACCAAGCACGGATACTGCTCGTTCTTGTTGAAGTGCGGTGGGAAAATCATCTCGCAATAGAGATCGTCTCCATGACTGTTCTTGAGGGAGAAGATGGTATCGCGACCCAATTCGACGTCGCCGTAAGGATTCTTGACGGTTTGGATCAGACGTTGATATTTGCCATCGGTGCTGCCGGCGTAGATTTCCATCGGAGTGTGCAAATTGCTGAAATAGTCGAAGAAGCAACTCTTGTCATCCGACATCATGATGGTGTGCGTTCCCGACTTGGGGGTGAGGTTGGTCAGTTTGCCGGAGGCGATGTTGACTGAATAAAGATATTGATCGACCGGGCAGTCCTTGTTGGTCATGAACAAGATGTTCTGTTCGGAAGCGTCCAGCCCGAAGTCGCTGATAACGGGCCAGTTGCCTTTCGTAATCTGTTTCACCAATTTGCCATCAAAGGTATAGAGGTAAAAGTGGTTCCAGCCGTCGCGGTCGCTTTGGTATATGAAGTTCCCGTTTTTCAGGAAAAGGATTCTATGCAACGGTTCCACGTAGCGGGCATCCTGCTCTTCGATCAACACGGCCAATTTCTTGCCCGTGGCAACATCATAACGAATAAGTTTGGAATGGTTTTGCTCCCGATTCAAGTGCGTGATATAGAGATATTTCTCATCGGGAGAGAAGGTCACATTGGTCAAAAACTCTCCGTCAGCGGGGTCAGTTTGGATGTAGTGATAGTCGCACTTTTTCTGTTGGAAGGATTTCCGGGCATCGAAGATGCCGACTTTCACCTGATGGCTAGTGCGCCCGGCCATGGGGTATTTGATGTTCTTGAAGTAGGCGATGTGGGATGCGCCTTCTCCCTCGCTCGTCTGGAGCAGCGGGTAGTCCTCCACCATGGACTGGTCCATGCGGTAGAAGGCGATATAGTTGCTGTTGGGAGAGAAGTACCACCCCTCTTCGATGCCCCATTCGCTGCGGTGGACAGGTTCGCCGAAGACGACATCCTTTGCCGTGTCAGGACAGAGAATGATCTGTGCGGAAGAAGGATTGCGCATATCATTGACATAAAATCCGTTAGCTTTTTCTCTGGTATAGATGTAAAGAGCATTGTTGGCATCCTGGTCCACGACTTCAATGCCGCTGGTAGGATCCGGAAGGAAAGAGAACTTCTTGGCAGCCACGTCGCAGTTGATATAGCCCTCTTTTTCATTCGGCAGGATGGCATAGATGGCGAGGTGGTCCTTATCTTTCCACTGCCATGCGGTGGATATTCTTCCCCCTGCACTGGAAAAATCGGCTTTTGTCGCACCTTTCTTATCCATCGCAAATTCGCAGATTTGATCGTAAGTGAGCAGGACGCTCTCCTTGCCGTTTTTCAGATCCACGACCTTGATGGCAGAGTTCTCACTGTCATAGTAAGTATATTGAAGTGTTTGCGGACGCCAGGAGAGGGAACGCACTCTGTCATAGCGATATTTACCCGTGAAAACACCCTGTAGGTCAATGGTTGTAGATTGACAAAAGGCACAGCTTGCTGCCAGGAACAGGAAAAGAAATAAGAAAGTTTTTTTCATAGTTTCAGAACATTTTTACAAGCTGCAAATTTACGTTAAAATATTGAATATAGCGTGGGTGTTCAAAAAACTTGCCTCAGGGGTCTCGCAGGCACCGCACTGGCACCTTCGCATCCCGCGCATGTGACAAACGTTGAAGGCCACTATGGCTAGTCGTACTGCAACGCAGGAACATCGGTAGAAGCGAAGAATCCGCGTCGGACACCCAAAAATCAGCCCGTCCCACTCTTAAAACCATGGAGAGTTCCGTATAATTCAAGTAATCTGGTGGCGTCGCACTACATATTGCAGAGACCATGTACGTAATGGGAGTGCTGGACCCTATATTACTGTTGGACGGCACTGGGGCTGGAGTGATAACCATCGTCGGATCATAGTCGTGCACCGACCATTCCACCATCACGCAGCACTCCTCCCAGGTAGGAATGTGCCATCCTTGTGGACAGATTCCTCTTCTTGGATTTGCTACCGCGTATGCGTATAAGGAGTTGGTATCCACGGCGGCGGCTCTGGTATAAAAAAATCCCTCGTATGGAAGTTCTGCGGTGTTCACCACATTGTCTTTATAACCGGCTTTCATGAACGAACTGGACGAATTGAGCAAGTCAAAACCGGACGGGGTGAATCTTGCGCGCAGATTCTGTCGCATCCAACATTGGGAGCCGAGTTGCTTGATGGCATACCAGTTGCCTTCTTCATCAGCCACGGAATCCAAGATCCACATCTCGCCATCCCAATGGGCGCTTTCGTTGGGCAATGGTGGTCCAGACAACGCACACGTACGGAACTTGTTTCCAAAATACACCTCTTTTTTATGAACACATCCATATCTGTCCGTAACGTTAAGCAGATAAGTGCCTGTAGGCAACACCGCAGGGTTGTCCGCAGAAACCGGTTCCTCCGCAAGCGTTTCCCATCGCAGGGTTGCCTCCCCCTGAGTCACGTTCACCGTCACCTCGTTAAGCCACTCTCTCTCACACAGGTAGTACTTCACGGGTGATCTGGCCGAACCACTCCCTGTCGCATTGAACTCAGGCGACCATATCGTATCCCCATCATAGTATGCGTATGCCCTCAGCCGGATTGTGTAGGGTTCGAAAATGAGAACTCGATAAGCGCTGTCATTAACCGCCTCACCGTTGAGGTTACACTGCCACCCTATCCGAAAAGAATCACGTCGGGCATCCGTCCCCGTCATGTGAACCCTATAGTTGATCCACTTCCCCGTGTCAGGATTGCAGGGGAAGGTTAAAAAGGGATCATCCATAGAGACCTCAAGTCGAAGATCCGTCTTTGTCCACGTGGACGCCATAGCCGTATCGGCATTATGGTCGTTATGAAGTATGGCACGGAAGTAGTACAGAGTCCCCGGCATAAGGTTGGTGAATTGTGCCCGTGGCAGGTAATTGTTCGTCGGGGAAATATTCTGGCAGGAGACCAGATCCGTGAAATCCGCATCTTGGTAGGCGCAAATGGTCCCGCTCACCGTTCCACCCCCATTGGACTCGATGACCGCTTCCGCAGTAATGCTATTCGTATTGACGACTGGGGTATTGAGTTCCCTCAAAACCAATTCCCCTACGGGGGTGCGCAAGGGCACCGAGCCCCCGTATGATGTACCGGATCCATTGCGCGCGTATGCCCTTACATAATATTGTGTGTTGTTGTTCAACCCCGTCTTCTCCGCACTAAATGCACCGCTCCCCGCACCCGCCAAGACACGTGTGTTTGTGGAAAAACTACTATTGGTCGATATTTCGAATCCTCTTTCCAACACTTCCTGCCATCCATCGAAGACAACGTTGGCATACAGCATGGCACGCTGTCCTGTCACAAGGTCGGGAACCACAGAGTCCGTATGGACGAGCGGAGCATAGTACAAGATGTGCCCATTCGAATTGAGACGTGGATACTCCTGCGATTGGCCGTAATGGTCAACAAACGGAATGTCCTGTGCGGCGCTGCTACCTTCCCACCCCACCCCTACTGGCTGAGCTTCCATTGCCATAGTGACAATCGCAAGAAATAATATAAGTAGTATTTTTTTGTTCATGGCCTAATTCTGGTAGAAGTAGTATAATTGGATGCGGTCGCCACTCACCAGTGGCTTGTTGCCATTGTTGGCTGGGCGATAGGTCAACGTCTTGTTGGTTATACTAAAACAGGAAGTGCTGACACACACGCCATTGATATACATCAAGACAGTACGGCCATTCATGGGCGTAAAAGAGAGGTCGAAATTGGAAGAGGGAGATGCCGGAACCGTAAATTCGTCAACGAAACTTCGGATGGAGAGTAGATCGGCGAGGGTGTTTTGCAGGTCGGTCAATGCGACTGTCAGATCAGTTTGGGTGACGTACGGGGCAAGTGCATCCTGCATTTGCTGCTGTGTGAACGTGCTGTTGTTGAACTCTTCCCGCGTGAGGTAAGGTTGTAGAGAGTCATGCAGTGTCGCTGGCGTGATGATGTTCTGCAGTGCGGCATCCAGCGAGTCGGACAACTCCCCGCGCTGCAGGAACAGCGCCAGCGTGTCGCGCAGGTGCGCCCGCGGCTCGTAGCGGGCGAGCGAGTCCGTCAGCGCCGCCGTCGTCACGATGTCAACATCTCCCAACTGCTCCTCGATGGCGGCAAGCGAGATGTGGTCGGCATAATAGGCGTATGGTGCTGCCGTGACACGGCAAGTGTCCGTAGCCGTGTAACCGCCGGCCAATGTGAGGGTGGTCGTCATATAGGCATGACTCCAGACGACGGCGAGGATATCGCCCGCCGGAGAATTCCCTTCTCCTATCAACATACTGATCAGTCCGTTGGAGTTGCTGGTAACTTGATGTTGCTCCATATAAATTGCCGAACCGGAAGGAGCGTCATTGTACAAAGCGACTTGCACGGAGATCTCCTCATTGACTACCAATTCGTTATGCTGGTTTCTCACCACTGCTTGATAGGAGAATACAGGTGGATTCTGAGCGGCCGAGGTAGTCCAAAGGGCCACAAGCATCAACATTTCAAACAAATTTCTCATGAGTATTGGTTTTGCAGGTTATTAGTCTTTGATACATCTGATACTGAGTCCGTTCCTCTTTGGACTTATTTTAATTTCCATATCGGAGCAGAGGTTGGGGAGGTTTCCCATCATCGCTCGACTGGAGTTTTCCTCGGCGGCGATCCACCATCGGCCCAAGGTGCGTAACGATTCGAAGGACGTCGTAGATGCGGCATAATAACCACCAGGCATACCAGAGAACCCGCTGCTGTTGTCGCCAGGGACAAGCCACTCCTCCGGTGTCTTTAGTTCATGGGCGGCAAAGAGGGACACAGAGGACATTTCAGCGAGGGTGGGCAGGTGCCATCCCGCGGGACAGGCCCCCTGCACCTCGCCGTCAGCATTGGTAGAAGGGCTGGCTATGCTCCCCTCCGGCAAGTTCACCGCAGAATACCAACTGTATAGTCTGCCGTATGATTCCCAATTGAAAAGAGTGTCGGCCCCGTCAATATAGACGAGTGCGATTGCTATGGAATCGCCATCGGGGTAGTGTGTAGAGCGCAGATTATCTTTCATCCAACAATTGGCGCCGACACGTATGGTTGCATAAACATTACTGTCTCTGTCCATGACAGATAGGTCATCACCGCAAGGCGGAAAATGTACGACTGCGTTTTGTGTGCACAGCAAGGTATCGCTACTTGTTGCTACCGACCAATGAATTGTTTGCAAAGTCCCTACGGTCAAGGTAGCGGGGGCATCCGAGAAAACTACCAATTCAGATGCGGACGGGGTCAGTTGCGGTGATGTCAAAACCAGCGGTACATTTTCAACGCCATAGGCGGCTGTATCATTATAGTCGTCAGGACAAGTGACGGTGTAGGTCATTCGAGCGACAATGCTGTCGCATCCGTATTGTGAGTGCAATGTATCAACATGAAGCCCCGTCAAACTTTCGTGAATCTCGCCGACGTGTGCCAACAGGGTATCCGAGGTCACCCACCGAGGATGTACTTGCAAGGTGAGATTGACAACACTATCGTAATGCAAGGAAGCAGCATGAAAGTAACGCTGCATGTGGTATTCTCCCGGCAACAGGGTATCTCCATATTCAAAACCGAAATTCAAGTACGGGTATCCCTCACAATATTCATCAACAATCTGTGTACTAATAAGATATCCCTGCTCTACACCTTCCGAAACAGCCAAACTCGCAGCAAACTGCCGGTAAAAAACCTGCCCGGAAGTATATGAACTGTTACCTATATTCCCATGCAAAGCAGAGAAGCCCGTTTGTCCTGCGCTCTTTCCAACGATAAAGACCCATAGTAGAGTCGTAGTCACAATCTGCCAGAGCCATTGTACCTGACAAAGTTGGGATGTGGATGCTCTCTTGTTTGTTTTTTTGTACCTTCTCATAGCAAATGCAGTTATGTTTGAGTGCCTGTCTGAAAGCATTGCAAAGATACATATACAAAACAAAAACAACTCCTATGTTAATAAAAATATTTAAATTTCCACAAACGGCTAAAAACCAACAAAATATAACTAATTTTCACGATTAAACTTATTAACTATGCTGAATTTTAGCATAATTATTTTCAAAATTTTGTCATGAAATCACGGTAAAACAAAAAAATAGCAGATCGCCGACAATACGGAGAATCTGCCATATTTTGGTTTAATATCTGTTAACACATCATTTCCTGGAGGTCCTTCATAACGCGCGAAGCCAACGTTTCGGCATATTGTTCGGACTCTCCTTCGGCATATACACGAATGATGGGTTCAGTGTTGGAAGTGCGCAAATGGACCCAACCCTCAGCAAAGTCAATCTTCACGCCATCAATGGTATTCACCTCCTCAGAAGCATACTTATCTGCCATCTTTTTCAAAATCACCGGCACATTCATTCCCGGACGGAGTTCTATTTTATTTTTGGAAATCACATACTTAGGATAAAGAGAACGGATTTCGCTGCACTTTTTTCCGCTTTTGGCCATGTAGGTCAGGAAAAGGGCGATGCCCACCAGCGCGTCGCGTCCATAATGCAGTTCAGGGTAGATCACTCCGCCATTGCCTTCGCCGCCAATGACCGCATCAGTCGCTTTCATCTTCTCCACGACATTCACCTCCCCTACCGCAGCAGCATTATAACTAACTCCATATCTTTTACTTACATCACGCAATGCACGGGTTGAAGAAAGATTGGAAACCGTATTTCCGGGCGTGTGTTGCAAAATGTAGTCGGCAACGGACACCAAAGTGTACTCCTCGCCGAACATACTACCGTCTTCGTTGAGCAACGCCAACCTATCTACGTCAGGATCAACAACAAAGCCGACATCAAACTTGCCATTCGCCATCATTTCCGAAATGTCATGGAGATGTTGTGGCAACGGCTCCGGATTGTGGGCAAAGCGTCCCGTCGGCTCGCTGTTCAAGACTTCAACTTTCTGTACACCAAGACGTTTCAACAACATCGGTAACGCGATTCCACCTGTCGAATTTACACAGTCAAGGGCAACGGACAGATGAGCCGCTCGAATGGCATCCACATCCACCAATTTTAAACCCAAAATCTTGTCGATATGGTCGGAAATAGCATTTTCGTAGCAACGGTAGCTTCCCAAATGTTCTACATCCGCATAGGTAAATTCTTGTTTTTCAATAATTTCCAATATTTTTGCACCATCAGCAGCAGAGATGAACTCGCCTTGCGCATTTAATAGTTTCAAGGCGTTCCACTGCATCGGGTTATGGCTGGCCGTCAAGATGATACCGCCATCAGCATGTTGCTGGATCACAGCCATTTCCGTGGTCGGAGTCGTCGTCAGACCAATATCGGTCACATTCACCCCCAATGCTTGTAACGTACTGCAAGTCAAGTCACTGACAATTTTCCCGGAGATACGGGCATCACGTCCAACGATAATGGAGAGCGGACGCTCATCTTTTTTTAGAAAAGTAATGAATGCAGAGACAAACTGCACGATGTCGATAGGAGTAAGATTGTCCCCTACCCTACCGCCAATGGTTCCGCGGATTCCTGAAATAGATTTGATAAGTGCCATAGTTACTGATTGTTATCGTTTGAGTTATTTAACTTGATTTCAATTCCCACTTGCAACTGAAAGACAAAAATACCCTTTTTGAAGTCGCATTCCACCTCCGGTCGGTTGGTTTTGGCCGCAACGGGAATCAAGTAAGTCGGAAGAAGCCCGACTCCGATTCTGATGACCTTTCCCAACTGTGCTTGAATTTGGGCAATGGCACCGATACCGATCATCTGTCCACGATGCGCCACCATGGAATAACCGGTTTGGGTTGTCGTATCTGCTTGATTCGTAACGATTTTCCTTAAAAAATTGTAGGAAACATCACCGCCAAGACGAAGATGGAAAAAATTGCCCAACGGACGGGTATAAAGCGCGGAAACCCCGCCTTTGAACTTGGCGAATTTGTATGAAATGCCTGTGTAGTCAACCTCTTCCCTGTGCCCTGCATAATCGAAATTGATCTGAAAATCAAGATGTTCCTTCCAGCCATCTATGATGAATGACCCGCCGGCGCCCATACCCTTGGTCACCACGGCATCATTGGAAAACTCCTTGTTGAAACGCAATTCCAAACGCTGCGCATCAACAGCCAAAATGCACAGTAAGATACTGAATACCAATACTATTTTTTTCATAAAAGGAATGGTTATACTTGCAGGAAAATGTCCTGGAACTGATGAATCCCCTTGTTTTTGACTAACCAACGGGCCGCACGGACAGCCCCCTGCGCAAATATCGCACGGTTGTACGCCTTGTGGCAGAGGATGATACAATCATCGTCGGATTGGTACCTTACCGCATGGGTGCCTGTTTCTTCTCCGAAACGGTGGGCGACGATATTGATGGATGCGGCGTCACTGTCATCTTCCAACGTCCACTCTTTCTTTCTATCTAATTGATTCAGAATAATATTCGCGATGGTGATGGCCGTACCGCTCGGGGCATCCTTTTTCGTGGCATGATGCGTCTCCTCAATCATGACATCGTATTGCTCCTGATTGTTCATCAACTGGGCCATCATCTCATTGATTTTGAAGAACATATTGGCACCGATGGAGAAATTGGAACCATATACCATCGCATTGGAAGTGCGTGCGCACTGATCCAGCATATCTTTTTCAACATTGGTCCAACCCGTTGTCCCACAGACAACTGGGATTCCCGCATTGAAACAGCGGGAGAGGTTCTTGACCACTGTGCCGGGCGTGGAAAACTCAATGGCGACATCGCTGCCCAGAAAGGCCTCGTTTTGGGCCTTCCAGTCATCCTCATTGTCGATTTTGGCTACAATGTTCATCCCTTCGCGAATGACGACCTTCTCTATCTCCTTGCCCATCTTGCCATAACCGAGAATTGAAACTTTTATCATAGTGCTATATATTATATTGTAGAATCATTTGAGCTCAAGCAGGACCACGTTCTCCACGTGCTGCGTGTGGGGGAACATATCTACCGGCTGGATTTTCAAGATGTTATATCGTTCCGTTAACAAGGTCAAGTCGCGGGCCTGGGTGGCCGGATTACAACTGACATAGACGATCCGTTTCGGCGACGCAAGTAACAGTTGATCAACGACATCAGGGTGCATTCCATTGCGAGGCGGGTCAGTGACGACGATATCCGGCATGCCGTGCATCCGGATGAAATCCGCGGTCAAAACCTTGGCCATGTCGCCCGCATAAAATTCCGTATTTTCAATATGATTGATCTCGGAATTGACCTTGGCATCCTCAATGGCCGATTCAACATACTCTATTCCAACCACTTTCTTGGCATCTCGGGCCAAAAAATTGGCAATGGTGCCCGTACCCGTATAGAGGTCGTAAACGACATCATCGGCCGAAACCGCAGCAAACTCCTTGGCCACGCTGTAAAGTCGGTAGGCCTGTTGGCTGTTGGTCTGATAGAAGGAAGCCGGCCCCACCTTGAAGTCCAAATCACCCATCCGCTCCATCATGAAATCCTTGCCTTTGTATGTATGAAACTCCAGGTCGGAAATGCTGTCATTCAACTTCTGGTTGATGACATATTGCAGGGAAGTGATCTCCGGAAATTGTTCAGCGATGAAATCCAGCAGCCCTATTACCTGTTCATTGTAATCCGTAGCCACAAGAATGACCATCATCTCTCCCGTTGAAGACATGCGTATGATCAAGTTGCGGAGCAGCCCCTCATGGTTGCGCAGATTCTGAAAAGGAATGTCATGTTGGATGGCAAAATCCTGGACGGCGCGACGCAGGCGGTTGCTGGGTTCTGGCTGAAGATGACACTCGTTGATACCCAACACCTTGTCGAAACGCGAAGGAACATGAAATCCCAACCCTCTGATTTCTATTTCTTTACCCTCCTGTTGGGCCTGCATATCCTCAATGGAGAGCCAACGCTGGTGGGTGAAAGTATATTCCAACTTGTTGCGGTAGCCATACTGTTTTTCGGATGCCAATATCGGCTGCGGAGCTGGAAAATCGAAGTGTCCGAGATGCTGGAAATTATCAATGACCTGCTTCTGTTTATAGAATAGTTGTTGTTGATAATCAAGCATTTGCCATTTACACCCCCCACATGTTCCAAAGTGTTTGCAACAGGGTTCCACCCGATATGGCGATGGGGTGACGATGCGCTGGCAACGAGCATTGGCATAATTCTTTTTCTTCTTGAAAACTAGGGCATCGACGATATCTCCGGGCACGGCACCTTCGACAAAAACCGTCAGTCCATCGTGCTTGGCCACTGCTTTTCCTTCGGCACCTGCATCTATAATCTCAAGATTTTCAATAATATACTGTTTGAATTTCATGCCTACGCGCCCTCTTTTTAATCAAATTTGACCTTGCTCCAACGTAAACAGCCCAACAACCACTTCGGCAACGGTTTGGCAGGATCCCGTTTACGCAAATCCAAAAACCATCCTAACTTCTTCACAATCGGTATTTTATATGCCTCAACAAACTCGATGAGCGTGCCGTCTGGATCTTCAATGTAGGTGAAATGGCCGGAAGCGTCGCCCATGTCGAATTGCACTCCGGCAGGGCAACTATCCACGGTGAAAGGATGTCCTTTTGAAATACAGAATTTCTCCAACTCTCTCATATTCACCACATCCATACAAAGTTGGATGAAGCCGGGGTCACCCCAATAGCGTCCCTCGAAAATCTTTTTCGGCTCACGATCCAAAGCGACCACCAACTCGATGTAACTCTTTCCAAATATCTCTGAGAAAGGCCCTTTGCGTGTTTCGCTGTGAGTGAGCAGAACGCGACGATAGGTCTCTTCGCTGCCGTCCATGAAGCCCCAATCATCGAAAACGCCCGTTTTGTCATACACAACTTGGTCATAACCAAGGATATCGCGATAGACGGTCAGCGATTTTTCGATGTCAGTGACCCCGATCATCACGCCGAAGGAACCGCCGGAAAGACGTTTCATGTCGCGATACACGTAACCATACTCCACTACTTGGAAGAAATTGCCCCACGGATCCTCAATCCAGAAGGTTTTTGTTCCGTCGGGTGCTTCTTCTACCGCACTGATATTATTGTACTTAGCACGAATTTCCTCATAAAAGGCCTGGACATCCCTGCATTTGATTTTCATGGCAAAAATGCCCAAATCGCCAATCTGGACCTGAAAAGGAATCGGCAGGGGCTTGCGCTCGGAATATTGCCAAATCTCGAAGCCGCCGCCGCCCTGCAGATTCACGGCCACACAGGCATGACGACGATGCGGCTGCCCGCCCGTATATGGGAGCATCCTCTCCGCCACCGTGTCATCTTCCAAAATGCGGATATTCATTTGGAACATCTCAGCATACCATTTCCAAGATTCGGTGAAATTCTCCGTACCGACTCCAACTTGTTGTATTCCAGAAATATAAAAAGGTTCCATATTAAATTAGGTAATAAAATTCGTTTTGAATGTAGCGGACTACATGGGTTTGATTTTGCGAGCGATCTTGGCGCACAGTCCGGGGAAGAAACGTTTGATGTAGGCCATCAGCAGTTCCGTGCTGCCCACTCGGATTTCGCGTTTCCGTTTATAAACCGCTCTAACAATCTGTTTTGCAGCTTTTTCCGGAGTAATACCCCCGGCTTGTCCCGCATCCATCTTGCCATGACGCTTTCCTCCCTTATCTAAGGCATACAGGGAAATATTGGTGCGCACACGACCGGGACAGACGAGCGTAACACGCACATTCTGAGCATAATTCTCCGCATGGACAGTCTCAAAGAAGCCATAAAGGGCGTGTTTGGCCGAACTGTATGCGCAACGGAGCGGGAATCCGAAGCAGCCCGCGATGCTCGTAGTGACGACAAATTGCCCGCCACCCGATTCCAACATCTTGGGCAACAACGTTTTAGTTATGATAACAGGAGCATAAAAGTCGATGTCAATGATCTTGCGGAACATCGACATGTCCGTATCGACCGTGGTAGTGCGCTGACTGATGCCCGCATTGTTGTACATCACGTCAATACGTCCAAAACGGTCCCACGCGGTCTCCATCAGGTCCGGCAGATTCTCCAAATCAGACAGGTCGTATGGAAATGTGGCCACTTCGGGAGCGCCGATGTTCAGGCACTGTTGCGATACCTCTGCCAACCTATCTTCCTCTAACGCAATCAACAACAAAGTGGCATTCTCCTCGGCAAACCGATAGGCAGTGGCCTCGCCGATGCCCGAAGAGGCGCCGGTGATACACACTACTTTGTCTTTAAATTTTCCCATAATATCCAAAAATAAAGATTGTGCAAAATTACGATTTTTATTGGATGTGCAAGCCACAATCTTGTTTGTAATTGCAACTATTTACAAACAAAGTGTTTGCAACGGAAATAAAAAAAGCGTAGGTCACCCTACGCTTTTCGAAAATCTGGAAAAAACCGATTACTTGGTGGCTTTGATGGCCTCCACAATCAGGTTGAAAGTGTTCTCGATATCGTTGTCCAAACCGACGGAGAAGCGGATAAGTCCCTCGCTCATACCCATTTCGCGTTGGAGGTCTTCCGGAACTTCGGAGGATGTGGACTTTCCGGAGTTGCTGAAGAGGGTCTTGAAGTAGCCCAAACTGACAGCGAGGTAACCCACGCCAAGTTCCTGCATCTTCTCCATGATGGCGCTGGCGCGGTCGGCGGTGCCCATGTCGATGGAAATCATGCCACCGTAACCGTAACCTTCGTTCATCATTTCAGTAAATAGTTTATAATCAGGATGTTCCGGCAAACCAGGATAGTTATACTTCAAACCAGTCTCTTTGAAACGTTTGGCCAGATACATCGCATTGGCACTGTGCTGTTTCATACGGATGTGCAAAGTGCTGAGGTTCTTGAGGATGCTGGTGGAACGCATCGGGTCGAGGACGGGGCCCAGCAGCATGGCGGTACCATCGTTGACGTCAATCAGGGAGTTGATGTAATCGGCTGAGCCACAGATGCAACCTGCCGTGCAATCGTTCTTGCCGTTGACGAATTTGGTCATGCTGTAGATGACGACATCGGCACCCAAACGGTAGGGGGAGAAAATCATCGGTGTGAACGTGTTGTCAACCAATAATTTAGCACCATGAGCGTGGGCAATCTTCGACAATTCGGGGATGTTGGCGATGCGCAGCAACGGGTTGTTCATCGTCTCCGTATATAAAACTTTAGTATTCGGACGGATGGCTTTCTTGACGGCCTCGAGGTCCTGGAAGTTCACGAAGGTGACATCCACGTTGAATTTCTTGAGGTAGTTATTCATGAAGGCGAAGGTGCCGCCGTAGGTAGTCATGCTGGAGACGATGTGGTCGCCCGACTTGACCTCATGAAGCAAAGCGCAGGTGATAGCGGCCATGCCGGAACCAGTAGCCCATGCCAACTCCGTGCCTTCCATTGCAGCCAAAGCGGTGCAAAGGGCCAGATTGCTGGGATTCCAATGTCTTGAATACAAGAACATTCCCTCGGTTTCACCATGGAAGGTGTCCGTCATCTCCTTGGCTTTGTTGAAAGTAAACGTGGCGCTGTCGCAAATCGCAGGATTGACACCGCGCTTGTCGCCCAGTGAACTGGAGAACTGAATGTTCGTTGCAGGATCAAATTTTTTCATCTTTATGTATTTTAAATTGTAATAAATGTGATTTTCGTTCCAAACGCCTCTTTTCCTTTGCGGGTGCAAAGTTACAACATATTTTGAGATTGCCCCATTTTTCTTCCAAAAAAATTGTGCTTCTAAAAAAACTGTGAAAAATAGTAGCAGAATCGTCTTTTTGATAAAATTATATTATATTGATAATCAGTTAAATAAGCATCAAAAATCAATTTCTTAAAAAAAGTTAATTCGTTTTAAAACCCTTGGAAATCGATAGGGTGCTATAGTATCTTTGCGGTGTTCACAAATGCTCCAACCACTAAAACCGATGCTATGAAACAAATTTGCATTTTTATCACACTCTGCCTCTTCGGCTATCTCACACCTGCTCAAAACAACTATCTCGACTATAAAAAAAGTCTTGACGATCAGACTGAGAAACTTGTCCTGCAAGAATATGAAAAAGTAAAATCCTATTTTTTAGAAGCTTACGGGCTGTATCCGACCATTCCACGAGGGGTTTTGGAAGCCGTGGCATTCTCCTACTCCCGTTTTCATCACCTGATTCCTGAGAAAGATCATGCTCCTGAGGGGGATATTCCTGCCACGTATGGCGTGATGGGGTTGACATTGGATGGGAAGGGCTACTTCCGAGATAACATGAAACTTATATCTCAACTATCTGGAACACAAATGGATAAAATCATACAATCCGCACGCGACAACATCCTTGCATACGCTTGTGCATACGCGGTGTTGCAAAAAGAATTAGGGATCTACAGCAACCACCTACCCGACCAGTTTCCCATTTTGGATGAACTGTCAGAACTGCCAAAGGAGTCCTCCTCCTTCAACGATTTCGTCCTTCAAAGCCAGCACTACGCCTACTGCCTTTTCATCAATGACGATTTCTATCGTGAGATGATAGATTGCTCGATTCCAAAGGTTGACACTGTGCAAGTTTTTGGCAGAATGTTGCCACTTTTGCACGCACCTTACCTCATTCTTCCGCTGCAGGAAATTCATCATAAAAATTTGAATAACAGTGTAATAGATTATAAAAAAGAGGATTTTAGGGATGAAAATACGGATTATTCCAATGCGATATGGAATCCTGCAGGTACGTGCAACTACTCCAGTCGGAACGGGCGGGACATCTCAGCCATCACTATCCACTATACGGATGGAACATACGCGGGATCCATCTCCTGGTTTCAGAACTGCACGTACAACGGCGTAGGATCAAGGGTTTCAGCGCATTACGTACTCCGATCCATTGACGGGCAGGTGACGCAGATGGTGCGCGAAACCGACAAGGCCTGGCACGTGGGCAACTGCAACCCCTACACCATCGGCATAGAGCACGAGGCCTACGGCGACGTCGCCAGTTTCTTCACCTCCGCCATGTATGAATCCTCCGCCGCCCTCACCCGCGACATCTGCGAGCGCAACGGAATCCCGCCTACCCGAATGTTCTACCGCGACACCCTCGACGACGGCACCGTTCTCAACTATGGCACCCACGACCTCGGCGGGGAAACCTCCTGCATCAAGATCAAAGGGCATCAGCACTTTCCCGGGCAGAGCCACACCGATCCGGGCAGATTCTGGAACTGGAATTACTACTTCAAACTCGTCAACCACGACACCCCCGTGGAGGAACTGCACACCTCCACAGGAACATTCACCGATTCCGGTGGAGAACAGGGCAACTACGGCAACGACGAACGGCGCATCGTCACTATACAAGTTCCTGATGCCGAGGATATTACACTTTCATTTTCCCAGTTCGATTTGGAAGACAATTACGATTTTCTCTGGATTTACGACGGAAACTCTGTCTTTGCACCATTGATCGGTCGGTGGAACACCACCTCTCCGAGAACCGTCACATCCTCGGGCAATGCCCTCACCATCGAGTTCCGCTCCGACTGCGCCACCACCGCCGCCGGCTGGATCGCTCAATGGAGTGCCCACCTTCCCATCACCGACAATCCCCCAACCACTGCCATCTTGCACGATGAGACGGACTGGGTGACAGAATCCTTCAACGTCAGTTTCGATGACAATGACGACCATGGTGTGGATTATCGTTTTTACCAGGTGATGGGCAACGACGGCATCCGATGGACAGCACAAGGGGCTCGCGGTTTCGCCTGCGACAACTTCGACGACTTCAACCCCCAAGTCTGGAACGTCCAGAGCGGGCAGTGGAGTGTCCTCAACCATCGACTGACACAAGCGGGCAGCGGACACGCTGTGATCTCCACCCCACTGAGAGGAGATTTGAGCGAGGCCTACCTATACGACTTTTACGCCGCTGTCGGCAACGGTGAGAACGAGGACTCCTATATGGAACTGATCCTCGGTGCCGATAGGATGAATCCCTTGCACAATGGATCCGCCTATTCCATCCGCATCCACCCAACATCTCAAAAAGCACTGATATACAGGTGGATAAATGGTGATATCGTGGCCACCGACAGCATAGGAGGGATCTCCACTGAGTCCAACATCAACCACCACTACCGCATCCTCCATGACCACGCCAACGGCATTCTGATACTGTATCGTGATTCTCAACGACTGCTCCAATGGCAAGATCCCGTCCCCCTCGCACACTGCGGAATGTATGCCATGCTGTCCACCTCGGGCTTGTCCGCCTCCTTCGACAACTGGCGCGTCTATCGCTCTCGTCTCCGAGAAATAGAGATCAACGTAGGCACTGGCGACATCAGCGACGCCCCTTGGGAAGCATCCAACGGCAACGCTGGAGCCAAAATCAAGTCCATCGTGATGGATGATGCCGGACAATTCTCACCTATTGTCGAAAAAAAAGTTAAAATCGACGTGAGCACACCGCTGCTTTCAGGAAATGTGGAACCCTTTTGGCCAATCCAAGAGTTGAGTACTACCACCCCCAGGCTAACATTGCGCTGGCCACAAGCCACAGACCCGAACTCCAACATCGCCTCTTACGAATACATCATCCATCCCAGCAATCAACCAAATACAATTATCCGAAGGGGAAGCACCCAAAGGACCGAAGTCTCCATTCCCGCCCCTATGGGAGAAAGAAGATCCTACATCGCACAGGTGCGGGCTTTCAACCAGGCAGGGCTCCCCTCTGGATACATCTTTTCCAGAATGTTCTCTTGTCCCTCGTCAAATAGAATGTCCGACAGCCCAACAAGACGTAACCTCGTGACCTCTGTGGCCCCCAACCCTGCTCACGACCGGTTTACCATCTTCGTCTCCGAAGTACATGAGAATCTAGAGAACACATCCGAAGCGACATCGCCGACAGACGAGGAACAGATGGCAGCAAGAGGAATAAGGGCTTGTATCTACGACGCTTACGGACGGAAAATCATGGAAAGAACATTAACCGACAGTTCTTTGGAAATCAATGCCAGCAACTGGTCGTCGGGAATGTACATCCTGCAACTCTATGCTGACGGAGAACGCATTGCCGTTGAAAAAATCTTCAAAGACTGAAACTAAGGGCGGGGGCCAAAGCGCTCCTGCTCCTTTTTCCGTTCCTTCTCGCTAAGCCATTCCGGAAAAGCGTATGGTTTGTCCTCCAAATTGAACTTCCCTTTATGTAAGCCATGCATCCCGTAATATCTTTTTTCCAACTCCGCCAAGTCCTTTTCGTAATCGCCCGTGGGATAGTAGGCAGGCAGGACACCGCCTCGCTTGGTTCTAAAATCGAGGTAGCCCGGCACAATGGGAACGCCGGCCTCGCATGCAATGAAATAAAATCCCTTTTTCCAATTCTTATTCAACGCGCGGGTGCCTTCAGGGGAAATCAGAAATGCAATCTCATCCTGCTCCTTGATATAGTTGGCCGCATATACCGGAAACTTCTTCACATGCTTGCGGTCAATGGGAATACCGCCACACCTGCGCAAAATCGGGCCCAACGGCCAGAAAAAAGCTTCCTTCTTGATCAACAACGACGCCTTGAACCCCATGGCACTAATCGCCATCACTCCTATTAAAAAATCATAATAACTGGTATGTGGAGCAAAAAGCAATACACACTTCTTCAACTCCGGCGGGAGGTTTACGCAGTCAATCTTATATCCTAAAACCTTGAGTATGAACGCATTGAATTTTCTCATAACTATTTTGTTTTCAACCTATTATTCATTGAATATCAACGTCGAACCATGCGAAGAGACGGAAACCGTAGCTTTCGCCCCCATCTTGAGCGCCACATTGTCGGCTCCATGCCCTGTCGGGAAGTGGAAACAGACAGGATAGTCGTGATCGGCACAACAACTGACGATGATCTCCTCAGCAGTTTGCCCAAAAGGATTGCTCGGATCGTTGTTGTGCATGTCCTCCATGCCACCAACGATCATGGCTGCCAGCCCATCCAACTTCCCGGACCGCTTCAAGGCCTGCATCATGCGGTCGATATGGTACAAATGCTCGTCGATGTCCTCGATGAAGAGAATCTTTCCGCGAGCATCGATATCCGAACAGGACCCCAGCAAGGAATAGAGGATGGAGAGGTTGCCACCCACCACTTCGCCCGTGGCCATACCAGGACGATTGAGCGGACTCGCAGGAATCGTATAGGCCAAGATCCCACCCGTAAGTGCCTGTATCATAGAACGGTGATTGAGACTCTCTACAGGGTCACCCGCCATCGACACCGGCATTGTGCAGTGCAAAGTACCGATACCCAATGTGTGTAGGTGCGAATGAAAGACCGTAACGTCACTGTAGCCGCAAATCCATTTGGGTTTCTGCAAAAAACGGGAGAAATCGAGTTTGTCGATGATTCTTACAGAGCCATAACCACCTCTGGCACACCAGATTGCACTGATTTCCGGATCATCCATCATGGACTGGAAATCCTCCGCACGCTCGTCATCGGTGCCCGCAAACTGGTAGTTCTTGGCAAACAAGTTCTTCCCCATCGCCACACGAAAGCCCTGGCCTTCCAAGAAGTCGATACCCGCCTTCAGTTCCTGCGGCGAAATCTTTCTAGCAGGCGCAACGATTCCAATGCAATCACCTGGTTTCAAATAGGGAGGAAAATGTACGGTATCACTCATATATCCAGTTTTTTGAAATTCCAACACCCAATAAATCACTGATTTACAACTCATTGGGTTATTGACGGAAACGTCAGCAAAAATAATAAAAATTTCGTGATGACAAAAAGCCCAAACTACGCATCCACATTGACCACCACATGCACATTGCGAAACTCCGTATGGGTACGGAAATCTGCCAAAATCCTGCGCAGAACATCCTTTTGCACAGCGAGTTGCGCATCCTTATCAAACTTCAGCCAGATGTCTTTCAGATAGTAGGTCTGCACGCGCGACACGAGCGGATATTCCGGCCCCAACACGCGATTGGCGAAACTTTGGCGCAGAGCAGTCGCCAACTCCTGGGAAGCACGGTTGAGCAAATGCTCATCCTGATGCTTCAACGTCAGTTTGATAAGACGGCAAACAGGCGGATAGAAAAACTGTTTCCTCTCCGCGATTTGAGTGTTGTACATGGCATTGAAATCATTGCTAACCACGTACTTGAGTGCAGGATGATTGGGTTGGTAACTCTGAATGACCACCGTACCCGGCACCTCCTTTCGGCCAGCGCGACCGCTCACCTGCGCCATCGTCTGGAATGCCCGCTCGAACGAACGGAAATCCGGGAAACTGATCAGGTTGTCGGCATTCAGCACGCCCACCACCGAAACGCGGTCGAAGTCCAACCCTTTGGTAACCATCTGTGTCCCGACCAAGATATCTGTTCGATGAGTTTCAAAATCCGAGATAATTTGTTGATATGCAGTCTTTTGGCGCGTGGTATCCAAGTCCATGCGCTGGATGACAGCGTTCGGGAAAATCTCCGCCAGTTGCTCCTCCACCTTCTCAGTGCCGAAGCCACGCATCTCGATGTCTAAGCTGTGGCAGGTCGGGCACTCGCGCGGCACCTCGATGGCATACCCACAATAGTGGCACTTCAGCAGATTCAGCCGTTTGTGGTAGGTGAGCGTTACATCACAATACTTGCAGGTGGGGGACGTCTGGCAGGAGTTGCAGTGCAGCCGTGGGGAGAACCCCCGACGGTTCTGGAAAAGAATCACCTGCTCGTGCCTGTCGAGAGCCGCCCCGATCTTTTCAATCAGAAAATTAGAAAACAGCCCGTTTACCTTCCGCTGTCGGACACTTTCGGCCATATCGACGACCCAGACATCGGGCAGGACACTTTTCGCATATCGCTGGTTCAGAAGTACATAACCAAACTTATTCTGCTTGACATTGAAAAAACTCTCCAACGAAGGCGTGGCCGTCCCCAGCAACGTCTTCGCCTGATGGAGATGTGACAGAATAATGGCACAGTCGCGGGCATGGTAGCGCGGCGCAGGATCCATCTGCTTGTAGGAAGAGTCATGCTCCTCATCCACGATAATAAGTCCTAAATTATTGAAAGGCAACAACAAAGCGGAACGGGCACCCAAAATCAATTGGTACTTGCCCGATGTGCTGCCGTATTTGTCATTGTTCAACACCCGCTCCCAAATCTCCACCCGCTCATACTCATTGAAACGGGAGTGATAGACCCCGACCTTATCCCCGAAATATTTTCGCAATCTATTGACAATCTGCGAAGTAAGCGCAATCTCCGGCAATAGGTACAACACCTGTTTTCCCGACTTCAAGACCTCGTCAATCAACTTGATGTAGATCTCCGTCTTGCCGCTGCCCGTCACGCCATGCAACAACACCGTAGGATGTTGCTCGAAAGAGCGCAAGATGCTGTCGTGCGCCGTCTGCTGCGCCTCCGAAAGTTCAATGGAAGCGGCATCCAATTGGGCGTCGTAATCCACCAACCGGCTGATTACCTCCTCGTGTTGTATGATGACCTGTTTTTCAATCAACTTTTGAAATGACGATTTTGAAATTCGCTCACTTTCAGTCAAATCCTTCTTTTTTATCCTTTGAGAAAAATTATTGACTATGCCATTTTTTTGCAGAATTGTAAGGAAAAACAGAATTACTTCGGCTTGTTTGGCGGTTCGTTTCGAACGTTCCAACTCATCCAGAAGGGCGTAAAGTTGCTTCTCGTCGTGGGCGTACGGCTCTGCCAAAGTGAGATAGGTCTCGTGTTTGGGTTTGTATGGGTCGCTGATCTCCTCCTCCGTCACAATCACCTGTTTTTCCACCAAAGTCTTGATAATCGGCAAGATTTTGGGCAAGTCAAGCGTGCGGGACAACTCGCTGACGACGGACTTTTTCTGGTTGGCGACCGTCTCCACAATGCGCAACTCATTCTCTGTCAGACCGGAAATATCGCCGTCGAAGTGGGGATGCAGAAGCACGCGCGTCTCGCCGGCCAATTTGAGCGCGGACGGCAGCGCACAGGCCATCACCTCGCCCAAAGTACAGAGATAGTAGTCGGCAATCCACTGCCACAGTTTGAACTGCCGCTCTGAAACAATCGGTTCGCGGTCGATGACATCCACAATGTATTTGATGTTAACCTGCTGTGGCACATTCTGATGCATCTTCACTACCAATCCGGAACGCAACTTGTTCTTACCGAAGGGGACCACCACGCGCATGCCAAAATCCAGCATACCATTCAGGGCCTGCGGCACTCGGTATGTGAAAGTTCCTGGCAGGGGAAGCGGGAGCAAAATGTCGGCAAAATAGGTCTGCATTTCCTTCATATTTCGTGGATGCGGATTCATTTTTTCAGTTTGCAAAAGTACGATTTATTGCAACAGATTTCTTTCAATAAAAGAAAAAGATGTGTGAATTATGAAAAAATGCTGTACCTTTGCAGCGTCAAATTAAATCGTAAAAACTATGGAAAATCAAGAGAAAGCAACGATTGAACAGAAAGTTATCGCCGTCATCAACCAACTTCGCCCCTATTTGCAGGGCGACGGTGGCGACTTGGAATACGTGGAAATGACCGACGAAAATGTGGTGAAGGTGAAATTGCAGGGTGCCTGCGGTTCCTGCCCCCACGCCAAACTCACCCTCAAGCAGGGCGTCGAAGCCACCCTCAAAAAATATGTCCCGGAAGTAAAATCCGTGGAAGATGTAGTGTTGGGTTTCTAATTTCCTGATTATGAGCTTAAAATGTGGTATCATCGGTCTGACCAACTGCGGAAAGACCACGATGTTCAATTGCATCTCCAACACGAAGGCGGCCATCACCGACTTCGCCTATAGCACCAACAAGTCCAACATCGGTGTGTGCAACGTTCCTGACGATCGCCTGGCGAAGATCAACACCTTCATCGCGGCTGACAAGTTGATTTACGCCACCGTCGATGTGGTCGATGTACCCGGTTTGGCGAAGGGCGCCAGTCAGGGCGAAGGCATCGGCAACAGTTTCCTCGCCGACGTGCGCCAGTGCGACGCGCTCATCCACGTGCTGCGCTGCTTCGACAACGAGAACCTGCCCCATGTGGAAGGTTCCATCGACCCCGTACGCGACATCGAAATCGTGGAGTTTGAACTGCAAGTCAAGGACATGGAGCAGATCGACCGCAAGATCCAGAAGGTGGAGAAAGCCGCCAAGGTGGGCGACAAGAACGCCAAGCGCGATCTGGAGGTCTTGACCAAATACAAGCATCATCTGGAGAACTTCCAGAACGTGCGCACACTCGAGGTGACACCCGAAGAGAAGGCGGTCGTGGCCGACATGATGCTGCTCACCGACAAGCCGGTGCTCTTCGTCTGCAACGTCAACGACAACGCCATCGAGAACAACGCTTACGTGAACGCGGTGCGCGAGGCGTTGAAGGACCAGGACTGCGAGATCCTGACGATTGCCGGCAAACTGGAGTCGGAGATCGCGGAATTAGAGGACGAAGCCGACCGCATGGCCTTCCTCGAAGATGTCGGGCTGACCGAACCGGGCGTCAACAAAGTGATTCGCGCGGCCTATAAGTTGTTGAATCTCATCTCGTTCTTCACCGTAGGCGGCAAAGAGAACCGCGCTTGGACCATCCGCAAGGGACTCACCGCCCCGCAAGCCGCAGGCGTCATCCACAGCGACCTCGAACGCGGTTTCATCCGCGCCGAAGTCATCAAATACGACGACCTCGTCGCCCTCGGCTCCGAACTCAAATGCAAAGAGGCCGGCAAGATCGCCATCGAAGGCAAGAACTACATCGTGGAAGACGGCGACATCCTCCACATCCGCTTCAACGTGTAAACCCATCCGCCATGGCCCTCCGTCAGAGTTTGGAACAAAAACAGCAACAGCGTCTGTCCCAACGGCAGATTACGTTGACGCGGTTGATCGAAGCTAGTGGAGACGAATTGAACGAACTCATACACAAGGAGATAGAAGAAAATCCCGCCTTAGAAATCGACGGCAACGACGAGAACGACTTTTCCTCGGACAACCGCGACGAGGAGTGCGATACCGACGATCTCCCCGAAGAGGTCTCCATCGAGGAGGCACGCGAACGCAGCGAAACCACCCGCGAAGACGTTGACTTCGACAGCAACGCCGACGACTGGGAACCCAACGACTACAACTGGGAGGCCGCCAACGACCGCCTCGAACCGACCATCCCCACCACCCTCTCCTTTCGCGAAAACTTGGTGTTTCAGGTCAATTTTCTCAACATCACGGAAAAGGAGAACCTCATCGCCAAATACATCATCGGGTGCCTGAACGATGACGGGTATTTGGACAGCGACAGCAAATCCATCGCCAACCGACTGTTAATCAACGAGAACGTGGAGACCACCTCCGCCGAAGTGGAACAGGTGCTGGTTCAAATCGTGCAGAAACTCGACCCTGCCGGCATCGGCGCCCGCGACCTCCAAGAGTGCTTGTTGCTGCAAATCCGGGCCCTTCTCACCCCACACGACTCCCCTGCCCTACACCTTGCCGAACGGATCATCCAATACCATTTTGAACTTTTCACCACCAAAAGGTTTAGTCAAATCATTCGGAAAGAGAGAGTTACACAGCAGGACTTGGAGGATGCGCTCGCGGTCATCACCAACCTCAACCCCAAGCCCGGCGGCGGCTCCGAAGTCAACAACCAAGTCACGCCCGACTTCATCGTCACCATCGAAAACAACGAGCCCGTGCTGTCGATAGCCAACGCCTATCATCCGCGACTGCGCGTGAACCGCGAGTATGAGGAGATGCTCGCCCACCTCACCAGCAAACGCAACGCCGAGGCCAAGAAATTCATTCGCGACAATATCGACAAGGCCAAACTCTTCATTGAGTTGCTGCCCGAAAGGGAAAGGACGATGTATTTGGTAATGAACGAGATCATAAGATATCAGAAGGCCTACTTTCTTTCCGGAAACCCCAAAGACCTGCGGCCCATGGTACTCAAGGACATCGGGGAAAAGACCCATTTGGACATCTCCACCATGTCGCGTGTCACCTCGCACCGATATGCCCTCACCCCTTTCGGCACCATCCTGCTCAAAAGTCTCTTTTCCGAAGGCGTAGGCGGCGAAAGTGAGGAGGAGAACGTGTCCGCATTGGTCGTGCGTGAAGAGTTGAAGGAGTTGATCGAATCGGAAGACAAGAAGCATCCCTACACCGACGAAAGACTCGCACAACTACTTAAGGAAAAGGGATTTAACATCTCGCGACGCACGGTGGTCAAATACCGCGAACAGTTGAATATCGGCAATTCCAACCAACGAAAAACCCGATAGATGGAGTGGACAAAACGCACCGAACTGCTTTTAGGAGCCGACGGGCTCGACAAGTTGAAACACGCGCACGTGTTAGTGGTCGGCTTGGGCGGTGTGGGCGCGTATGCGGCGGAAAGTCTCTGCCGCGCCGGCATCGGGGAGATGACCTTGGTGGATGCCGACTGCGTGGATGACACCAACCGCAACCGCCAGTTGCTGGCCCTCACCACTACTGTAGGCCGTCCCAAAACGGCGGTGATGGCGGAGCGGCTGCTGCAAATCAACCCCGACATCAAACTGCATTGCGTGCAGGAGTTCCTACGCGACGACCGCACCATCGAACTGTTGAAAGAAGCAGACTATCAATATGTTGTGGATGCCATCGACACGCTTTCACCCAAGGTCTTCCTGCTTTTCCATGCGGTGCAGCAAGGGCTTCGCGTGGTGTCGGCGATGGGTGCAGGCGGAAAACTCGACCCGACGCAGGTGCAAGTCACCGACATCGCCAAAAGTTATCACTGCCGGCTGGCACACATCGTGCGCAAGTACCTGCACCGGCTGGGGGTGCGCACGGGCTTCAAGGCCGTCTTCTCGCCGGAGCCGGTGCGCGAGGGCAGCGTCCGCATCGAATCCACCACCGAAACCAACAAACTCTCCACCGTCGGCACCATATCTTATATGCCCGCCATCTTCGGTCTCGTGGCCGCCAGCGTCGTCATCCGCGACCTGATGGATGAACAATAAAACGCTTCCATCTTCCTTTTTTTCCCATAATTCATTGAAAATGATGGAAGATGTTCCTCTTTTTCAACCACTTCCAACCTCCACTCCTTTATTTTAATCATTTATAAATTAGATATTTACAGAAAAAAGAAAAAAAATTGAGGAGATTCGGTACATCTATTAAAAAATCATGTATTTTTGCAGTCTCAAAATGTCCAATGGTGTAACGGTAGCACTACAGTTTTTGGTACTGTCTGTCTTGGTTCGAATCCAGGTTGGACAACAATCTAAAAAACTCTCACTGGCTCTAAGTGGGAGTTTTTATTTTATAACAAACGAACAAACAACAACAAACAAAAGCAATAAAAATGGAAGAACGCTTAAATTTGATTGAAACCTTTGCAGAGTTCAAAGATTTCAAAAATATCGACAGGGAGACGCTGATGCGTATCTTGATAGATATTTTCCGTGCCGTACTGACAAAGAAATACGGGGCAGACGCCAACTTCGACGTCATCGTGAACGTTGACCGTGGAGACTTGGAGATCCAACGTTACCGTGAGATTGTGGAAGACGGTGAGGTGGAGAACGAGTTCACCCAGATCGCGCTCTCGGACGCTATCAAGATCGAGCCCGACTTCGAGGTCGGAGAAGAGGTGATGGAGACCATCCGTCTGGAGGACTTCCAGCGCCGCGAGATTTTGGCCTTGCGTCAGAACCTCATCTCCAAGATCATGGAGTACGAAAAGGACCTCATCTATAAGAAATACGAGAACCGCATCGGCGAACTGGTCACCGGCGAGGTGACGCAGGTGTGGCGCAAGGAGATCCTGGTGGCCGACGAAGAGGGCGTGGAATTAGTGCTGCCGAAGAGCGAGCAGATTCCCGCCGACCATTACAAGAAGGGCGACAATCTGTCGGCCGTGGTCGAGCGTGTCGAGATCATCTCCTCCACCCCGCGCATCACCATCTCCCGTACCTCCCCGCGTTTCTTGGAACGCCTCATGGAAAATGAGATTCCCGAAGTCTATGACGGGCTCATTTCCATCCGCAATGTGGTCCGCTCCCCTGGTGAAAGAGCCAAGGTTTTGGTGGAGTCCTACGACGACCGCATCGACCCCGTCGGCGCCTGCGTCGGTCTGAAGGGCAGCCGTATCCACGGCATCATCCGCGAACTGCGCAACGAGAACATCGACATCATCAACTACACCTCCAATCCGAAGTTGTTGATCACCAGAGCACTCAGCCCTGCCAAGATCACTTCTATCGAACTCGACGAGGAGGCCAAGATGGCCAATGTCTATATGAAACCCGACCAGGTCTCCCTCGCCATCGGCAAGGGCGGTTACAACATCAAACTCGCCGGCAAGCTCTCCGGCTACGAGATCGACGTGTTCCGCGACGACATCACCGAGGAGGACGATGTTGACCTGCAGGAGTTCAACGACGTGTTCGACCAGTGGGTCATCGACGCCTTCAAGAAGATCGGTTGCGACACCGCCAAGAGCGTGTTGAAACTCGACCGCGATGAGTTGATCCAGCGCACCGACTTGGAGGAGGAGACCGTTGACGATGTCATCGCCGCCGTCAAGGAGGAGTTGGAGATCGAGGATGAGCCGGCGGCCACCGAGACGCCCGCACCTGCAGCCGAAGCCCCCGCGGAACCCGCTGCGGAGGAGCCGGCGACGGAAGCCGGGAACTAATCCCCCCCCTGTGAAGTTGGTCCGTGGGTTTTCAAATATTAAAACTAATTTTTTACTATGGGTGAAGAAAAAGAAAAGAAAATACCGAGATTAGGCGCGGCCGCGAAGGAGTTCAACGTCGCCACGGGATCCATTGTGGAACTTCTGCAAAAGGCGAACATGCCCATTGAAGACAACCGCAACGCCAAACTCACGCCCGAGATGTATGAGTTGCTGGTAAAGAAGTTAAGTGGCGAGAAGAAGGTCAAGGAGGATTCCCAGAAGTTGGACATGGACTTTACCTACAACAAGCCCGGCGCCAACAAGACCGAACCCGAGAGCCGTCCAAAGCCGGTGGAAGAGGAACCCGAGGTGATTCTAATCAAGGGAAACACCATCGAAAAAGAGGAGGTGAAGATCGAAGTCAACAAGCCCAAAGTGGTGGGCAAGATCGACCTGACACCGAAGACTCCGTCCGCCACGGGAAAGGCCAAGACGACCAAGAAAGCGGAGCCGAAAGCGGAACCCCAGCCCGAAGTCGTGCCGGAGCCGCAGCCGGAACCGCAGCCCCTGTCGAAGGAGCCGGAACAGCCCCAGGAGGCCGAGGCGCCCAAGAAGGAGGCCAAGCCCGAAGCCGAACACATCGGCATCGACGTCGAGGACTACAAGCCCAAGGTCGTCGGCAAGATCGACCTGTCGGCACCCAAGAAGAGCGAGCCGGCACCGGCGCCGGAACCCGAGCCCACTCCCGTCACCCAGGATGAGGCCCCCGCCCCGGAACCCGAGAAGCCCACGGAAGAGAAGAAAACCAGCGCACCCGTCCCGGAAAAGGTGGAACTGGTGGTGGAGAAACTCCAGGCCCCGAAGGTCATCGGCACCATCGACCTGTCTGCCATCAAGGATCCCTCCAAGAACAACAACGCGCCTTCCGGCAACTCTTCCAGCCACAGACGCAGACGCAGACGCATCCAGCAGGTTCCCACCAAGGGCGCGGACAGCAACACCCGACCGGCCAAGAAGAACGAGCCGAAGGTGGAGATCTCCGAAGAGGACATCCAGCGCCAGATCAAGGAGACCATGCTGCGCCTCGAGCCGCTGGGCAAGACCAAGGCGTCCAAGCGCAGAAGAGAGAAACGCCAGCACATCCACGAAGAGATGATGCAGCAGGAGCAGGCCGAGTTGGCACAACAGAAAGTGTTGAAAGTCACCGAGTTCATCACTGCTAACGAACTCTCCACCCTGATGGGCATCCCCGTCACCCAGATCATCTCCACCTGCATGAGCGTCGGCCTTTTCGTCTCCATCAACCAACGATTGAGCGCGGAGACCATCTCCCTGCTGGCCGAGGAGTTCGGCTTTGAAGTGGAGTTCGTGGGTGTTGATGACGGCGAGGACAACAAGGAGGCCGCCGACACCGACAAGCCCGAAGACCTGCAGCCGCGCCATCCCATCATCACCGTCATGGGACATGTGGACCATGGTAAGACCTCGCTGCTCGACTACATCCGCAAATCCAACGTGATCGCGGGCGAGGCGGGCGGCATCACCCAGCACATCGGCGCATACGAGGTCACCCTCGCCGACGGCCGCAAGATCACCTTCCTCGACACCCCGGGCCACGAGGCCTTCACCGCCATGCGTGCCCGCGGAGCGAGAATCACCGACTTGTGTATCATCGTCATCGCCGCCGACGACGCCATCATGCCGCAGACCGTCGAGGCCATCAACCATGCCCAGGCGGCCGGCGTGCCCATGGTTTTCGCCATCACCAAGATCGACAAGCCCCACGCCGCCCCCGAAAAGATCAAGGAGGGCTTGGCCAACATGAACATCCTCGTGGAGGAGTGGGGTGGAAAATACCAGTGCCAAGAGATTGACGCCAAACACGGCACCAACGTCAACGAACTGTTGGAGAAGGTGTTGCTGGAGGCGGAGATGCTCGACCTGAAGGCCAACCCCAACCGTCCCGGCATCGGCACCGTCATCGAGTCTTCGCTCGACAAGGGCAAGGGCTACGTGGCCAAACTGCTCGTGCAGAACGGCACCCTCAAGGTGGGCGATCCCATCCTCGCCGGCAGTTGCTACGGCAAGGTGAAAGCCCTTTACAACGAACGTAACCAACCGGTCAAGTCGGTCGGCCCCGCCTCTCCCGTGCTGCTGCTCGGTCTCAACGGCGCCCCGCAGGCCGGCGACTCCTTCAAGGTATGCGAGACTGAACAGGAAGCCCGCACCACCGCCGACAAGCGCGCCCGCCTGCTCCGTGAGCAGGGTCTCCGCACCCAGAAGCACATTACCCTCGACGAGATCGGCCGCCGTATCGCCATCGGCAACTTCCGCGAACTCAACGTCATCGTCAAGGGCGACGTCGATGGATCCGTGGAAGCCCTCTCCGACAGCTTGATGAAACTCTCCACCGACAAGATTCAGGTCAACGTCATCCACAAGTCGGTCGGCCAGGTCACCGAGAGCGATGTCATGCTGGCCTCCGCCTCCGACGCCGTCATCGTGGCCTTCCAGGTGCGTCCCTCCATCGGTGCCCGCAAACTTGCGGAGAAAGAGCAGATTGATATCCGTACCTACTCCATCATCTACGACGCCATCGAAGAGATCAAGGCGGCTATGGAGAGCATGCTCGCTCCGCAGATCCGAGAGAAGGTCGTCTGCAACATCGAGATCAAAGAGATCTTCAAGATCTCCAAGGTCGGCAACGTCGCCGGCTGTATCGTCCTCGACGGCAAGTTGCAACGCAGCACCAAGGTGCGCCTCATCCGCGACGGCATCGTCATCTATACCGGCAAACTCGGCTCCCTCAAACGTTTCAAGGATGACGTCAAGGAGGTCGTTTCCGGTCAGGACTGCGGCTTGAACATCGAGAACTTCAACGACATCAAGGTCGGTGACATCATCGAAGGATACGAAGAGTACGAAGAAAAAGCAACCCTCTAACCGTCATGGCATTCCCCTTCTTCCACCCCGAGAAACCGCGCCAGTTCAACTACGAGCCGCGCTTCTATCGCCCTGAGAACGACAAGGACGAGCAGGGGAACGAACGCACTGAAGGGGAGAAATTGGCCCAGAAGTTGGATCATGCATGGGGCAACCGGCGTTCGGCGCAGACCCGTCGCGGCGGCAACCGCTCCATCCTCATCTTGGTCGCCGTTGTCGCCCTCATCGTGCTGTTTATCAGTTCGAAAGCCTTCACCCGGATGTTCGAGGTCTTCGGATCCAAACCCGAGAATAGCGGCATCGTCACCGACGGGCAACCCCAGCGCTGGGTCGTCACCGACTCCACCGGCCGCCGCGACACCCTCACCCAGGGCAACATCGGCGGCATCTTCGCCGACCGCATCGACTCCCTCGCCATCCTCGCCTTCCGCGGCGAGTTCGGCAACGACGAACAGATGCAACAGGCCCTCGGCAACGAATATCCTATAGTAAAGAGAAGAATGGACCAACTAAACGAAGAGTATGAGCGAACCCGCGAACAAGCCCAATAACAGCGACTTCGGCCGTCGCCTGCACAACTCCTGGGACAGCCAACGCAAGAAGAGAAGCACCAAAGGCATCTGGAACCAGATCCTCCTCATCGCCGTCGGCATCGCCCTCGTCGCCGCCATGATCTACATCATCCTCACCCTATAAAAACAAGAGCGATTTAACTTTTTTTACGATTATAACCAGAACGAAATATCATGTTTGACAGTTTAAGCGATAGATTAGAACGGGCATTCAAGGTCCTGAAGGGACAAGGCAAAATCACCGACATCAACGTGGCGGAGACCATGAAGGAGGTGCGCAAGGCGCTTCTCGACGCCGACGTCAGTTACAAGATCGCCAAGGAGTTCACCGACACGGTGAAGAACAAGGCGCTCGGCATGAACGTGCTGAAGGCCGTGTCTCCCAGTCAGATGATGGTGAAGATCACCTACGACGAACTGATTGCCCTGATGGGCACCACCGCCGAGGACATCAATATCAACGCCAACCCCGCCGTCATCCTGATGGCCGGTCTGCAGGGTTCCGGTAAAACCACGCACGCCGCCAAGCTGGCCAACATGTTGAAGAACAAGCGCCGCCGCAAGCCCCTCCTGGTGGCCGGCGACGTCTATCGTCCCGCCGCCATCGACCAGTTGAAGGTGCTGGGCGAGCAACTCGAGATTCCCGTCTATACCGAGCCAGACTCTCAAAAGCCCGTCGAAATCGCCAAGAACGCCGTCGCCTATGCCAAAGCCAACGGCTTCGACGTGGTCATCGTCGATACCGCCGGCCGATTGGCCGTGGATGAGGAGATGATGGACGAGATCGGCAACATCAAGGAGGCGGTCAACCCTCATGAGATCCTGTTCGTGGTGGATGCCATGACCGGTCAGGATGCGGTGAATACCGCCAAGGCCTTCAACGACAAACTCAACTTCGACGGTGTGATCCTCACCAAGATGGATGGCGACACCCGCGGTGGTGCGGCGCTCACCATCAAGGCGGTGGTCAACAAGCCCATCAAGTTCATCGGCACCGGCGAGAAGATGGAGGCATTGGACGTCTTCCATCCCGACCGCATGGCCGAACGCATCCTCGGCATGGGCGACATCCGCTCGTTCGTCGAGACCGCCCAGGCGCAGTTCGACGAGGAAGAGGCCGCCAAGTTGCAGAAGAAACTCGCCAAGAACCAGTTCGACTTCAACGACTTCCTCAATCAGATCCAGCAGATCAAGAAGATGGGGAACGTGAAGGAGTTGATGGGGATGATTCCGGGCATGGGCAAAGCCATCCGCGACCTCGACATCGACGACACCGCTTTCAAGGGAGTGGAGGCGATCATCCTCTCGATGACGCCCGCCGAGCGCCAGAACCCCGACATCATCAACGGCAGCCGCAAGAAGCGCATCGCCGAAGGCAGCGGCACCGACATCCAGGAGGTGAACCGTCTGCTCAAGCAGTTCTACGACACCCGCAAGATGATGAAGATGGTGAACTCCGGCAAGGCGAAGAACCTGATGGCGGCGTTGAGCACGCGGAAGAGAAGGTAAGGGTTATAGCTTAGAAATTCGAGGGGTTTGGTTTCAGGGGTTAGATTTCCGTTTTTGGGCAGGATTTCAGTCTTGCGTGATATTCCTTTGCACCCGCAAACACAACTCCTCTTATAAATTGTGTCTGACAACTTGGTTGTGAGTTGCATTAAATCTTGTACCTTTGCACCCGCAAACACAACCTTGGCCGTGGTGATTGCGAGGTCAAACTTGTTGTGAGTTGCATTAAATCTTGTACCTTTGCACCCGCAAACACAACAGCAATTTAAGCGAAGAGGATATAAGACAAGTTGTGAGTTGCATTAAATCTTGTACCTTTGCACCCGCAAACACAACTAGCAAAGCTTAATAAATC